>Ga0209794_1000417_pt1 | contig 67859 bp, 65 predicted proteins | sample EBPBio232013_DNA_FD_185869 | JGI IMG/M metagenome (GOLD analysis project Ga0209794, IMG submission 185869) | Wastewater treatment Type I Accumulibacter community from EBPR Bioreactor in Madison, WI, USA - Reactor 1_5/23/2013_ DNA (SPAdes)... | ecosystem: Engineered > Bioreactor > EBPR >...
CGTCACCATCCTTCAGCGCCATCTGCATCCCGACAACGACAGCTTCCTGACCGATGTAGAGGTGACAGAAGCCGCCGATAAAGCCCATACCGTAAAGCTGACCGGCCTTTTCCTCAAAGCGGCGGATCAGCAGCATCTCGCGATAGGCCGCCAGGTCTTCATCCTTGCTAAAATCGGCAATCGCGCCGACAGTGAAGTCCTTGCCGCCTGCCTTGCCTGCGGACTTGCGACCGGAAGCGGACGCGGATTTTCTCGGCGCCATTCAACTCTCCCATGTTTTGGTGCTGATGTTCATGGTGCATAACATAGCAAGAAAATACCATTCGGCAATGGCATAAATGCATAACACACATTCATGTCATCCGATTGATATTCTTATATAATTTCAAGTTAACTGAATTTCAGTTAATCGAAATATGAATTGAAAATGACAATCTCATCGGCACGCGACATGTTCAGTTGGTAGCGTGCTTTTTCATCCAGGATGTCGTGTTCCAGATTGCCGTCACTCAGCAATTCCACCTGCCGTTCCAGGGCCTTACGCTTGGTGACGAGGCTGGCCAGTTCAGCGGCCCGCTCGACACGCTGACGCTCGAATTCCTTCGTCGCCTCAAGGCCAAAGCTGCCGTGGACGGAATGATAGCCGAAATAGGAAAGGAAGGCGATTGTGACAGCAGGAAAGATCAGACGACCGAATTTACGTTCCCGGTGATGCTTCGTCCACATACGCGTTTTACCCTGGCACTCGATACAATGCCGGTAATTTAGCGGCCATTCATTAACCGTCCGTTTCCCATAGCTGGAGGTCTTCAAAAACGCGCATGAAAAAGCCCGCGCCTCACTGGGAGACGCGGGCCTTGATGGTCAAGGATGCCTTGCGGTGATCAGAACTTCAGGATCGAACGACCGGCATAAGCGGCCTGAACGCCCAGCTGCTCCTCGATGCGGATGAGCTGGTTGTACTTGGCAAGACGGTCCGAACGGGCCAGCGAGCCGGTCTTGATCTGGCCGCAGTTCGTGGCAACGGCGAGGTCGGCAATCGTCGAATCCTCGGTTTCACCCGAACGGTGCGACATGACGGCGGTGTAGCTCGCCTTGTGAGCGATTTCGACGGCGTCGAGCGTTTCCGACAGCGAGCCGATCTGGTTCACCTTGACGAGCATGGAGTTGGCCACGCCCTTCTTGATGCCTTCGCGCAGGCGTGCCGAGTTCGTCACGAACAGGTCGTCGCCAACGAGCTGGACCTTGTCGCCGATCTTGTCGGTGACAATCTTCCAGCCTTCCCAGTCGTCTTCAGACATGCCGTCTTCAACCGAGATGATCGGATACTTGGCGCAGAGTTCAGCGAGGTAAGCCGCCTGCTCTTCCGGCGTACGGGTGACGCCTTCGCCTTCGTAGACATACTTGCCGTCCTTGAAGAATTCGGTGGCAGCGCAGTCGAGCGCGAGGAAGATGTCTTCGCCCGGCTTGTAGCCAGCCTTTTCGATGGCCGACATGATGAAGTCGAGAGCAGCCGGTGCGCTTTCAAGGTTCGGAGCAAAGCCGCCTTCATCACCGACCGAGGTGGCGAGGCCCTTGGCATGCAGCTGCTTCTTCAGGGTGTGGAAAATTTCCGAACCGGCACGAACGGCTTCGCGGATATTGTCCACGCCCACCGGCATGATCATGAATTCCTGGAAATCGATCGGGTTGTCGGCGTGTGCACCGCCATTGATGATGTTCATCATCGGCACCGGCAGCATGCGGGCGTTCGGGCCGCCAACGTAGCGGTAGAGCGGCAGGCCAGCGGATTCAGCAGCAGCCTTGGCAACAGCCAGCGAAACGCCAAGGATGGCGTTGGCGCCGAGGCGTGCCTTGTTCGGCGTGCCGTCCAGTTCGATCATCAGCTTGTCGATGAGAAGCTGGTCTTCCGCATCATGACCGCCGATGGCGTCATAGATTTCGCCGTTGACGGCTTCCACGGCCTTTTCGACGCCCTTGCCGAGGTAACGGCTGCCGCCATCACGCAGTTCGACGGCTTCGTGAGCACCCGTGGAGGCACCCGACGGCACGGCGGCGCGGCCAAAGGCACCATCTTCGAGATAGACATCGACTTCAACGGTCGGATTGCCGCGGCTGTCGAGAATCTCGCGAGCGATAATGTCGGTAATTACGGTCATGTCGTCTCCTCGGGACAATAACGCGGGCACGGCACATCCGGCCCGGGCTGCTCAGTCAGTTCCGGTCCTGTTCTTAACCCATGGGTGCGAAATTTCAATGGCACCAATTGTCCTTCAACCGATTGAAGGAAAAGAGATTGCGAATTGTCAGGACTTGGCAATGGCATCAAACGCCAGGAGCTTTTCCAGAAGCGGCGAAAGCTTGTCGAGCGGCACCATATTCGGGCCGTCCGACGGGGCCTTGTCGGGGTTTTCGTGGGTTTCGATGAAGACACCAGCAACCCCCACGGCCACAGCAGCGCGGGCCAGCGTTTCCACGAATTCGCGCTGACCACCGGAGGAACCACCCTGCCCGCCCGGCTGCTGCACCGAATGCGTGGCGTCGAAAATCACCGGCGCACCCATCGCCGCCATGATCGGCAGTGACCGCATGTCGGAAACCAGCGTGTTATAGCCAAACGAAGCGCCGCGCTCGCACAGCATCACGTTCGGGTTTCCGCTGTTGACGATCTTCGCCAGCACGTTCTTCATATCCCAGGGGGCGAGGAACTGCCCCTTCTTGACGTTGATGGCGCGGCCCGTCTTGGCAGCGGCAATCAGAAGGTCCGTCTGGCGACACAGGAAGGCCGGGATCTGCAAAATATCGACCACCGGGGCCACCAGCGCGCAATGTTCTTCCGTGTGCACATCGGTCAGGACGGGAAAGCCGTATTCGGCCTTGAGGTCAGCAAAGACTTCCATCGCCTTTTCAAGACCGATGCCGCGTTCGGCGCTGAGTGACGTGCGGTTCGCCTTGTCGAAGGACGACTTGTAGACAACGCTGATGCCGAGCGGCTTGCAGATCTCCATCAGGCGACCGGCGACCATGAAGGCATGATCGCGGCTTTCCATCTGGCAAGGACCGGCAATCAGCGAAAGGCGGCTGGTGTTGCTAAAGCTGACAGCGTTCTCGCCGCTTCCGGCCACAACGGTTGCATTGGGGGTAAGGCTCATGCTCGTTCCTCGAAGGCGAAGACAGCGCCCTGTCCGGGCGCGGGGCCAACCAGAATGCGCTGGTGGCGGGTTTCGAACTTAATATTGTGCGCCACAAGCTGCGCTTCAACCGTGGCCAGGCTCGGCACGGCAAAGACGAGAGCCTGAGCGACCAGCCCGCGACCCGGCTTGGGCTTTAAACCATACCAGGCCTGAAGGCCGTCCGGTGTCAGCACCGACACGGTGACATTGGCGGCCTTGAGGTCCATGCCGAAGGAATGGGCGGTCACATCCCGCTGACCAAAGGCCGTTTCAAAGAGATACTGGAAATCGGTCGGGTTTTCTTCCGACAGGACAACGCGGCTGAGGCCCGATGCGCCATTGGCGTGCTTCAGCAGAGCCTCGGGCAGTGGCGGACGCTCGCGCGTGCGTTCGCAGGCGAAGAGGAAAAAGTCGGGTGAGCGCAGGTCCGCGGCAAAAGCAAGCCTGAACGAGGCTTCGGCGCTCGTTCCATCCGCCTGCAGGAAGGGGCGCGAGAATTCCAGCATCTCGCCGCCCGACATGCCCTCACGACGATAGCGGGCATGGTCTGCCGCCGCATCCCTGGATGACAGCACCAGCGCCGAAAAACCATCCTGTCCGTTGCGGAAGCGATAGGCCTGATCGCGCGCCACGAAGACATTGCCCTTGATGGCGGCGGCTTCGCAGGTTTCCCGCGAGGCGATGCCCAAAGGCTCCAGATAGATGCCATCGGCCAGAAAGACGCAGGCGTTTTCGGTGCCAAAGGGGTGCACGGCATCGGCAGCCACGCAGAAGCCGAGTTTCGTCAACCGTTCGCGCGCGGCCCCCAGCGAGGAGACGGGTAAAACGAGGTGATCAAGGCTTCGCAGCGAAAAAGGTGATTCCTGTGCGGGCATGGGTTTTCCCTCTAAGCATTGGCTGCGGGTTTGCCTTTTTTGGCAGCGCGATGCAAGCCTAGCGCCGCCATCGTTCGCCTTTTCATCAAACTGTGCTGAACGCGGCCCGGAAATGCGGTAAAGCGCTTCAATTCCGCGACAGATTGTTTTAAGGAGCGATTTCGATCCAGAGGAACGAACCGGGCGCGCCTCTTCATTTTCGCGCCGCCCGTTCTATCAAAAGGTTTGCATTCAGATGCTCGATTCCCTGCGCAAGGCCTCCCAGACCTTCGTCGCCAAATTGCTCCTCATGCTGCTCGTCGTGTCGTTCGGCGTCTGGGGCGTGGCAAGCTCTTTGAAGTCCTCGCAAACCGATGCGGTCATCACCGTGGGTGATCAAACGGTCACGGCCAAGGAATTCCAGCTTGCCTACCAGCGCCAGATTGCAGACATCAGCCGCCAGTTCGGTATGCGTGTCAGCGCTGAACAGGCCCGCGCCTTCGGGATTGACCAGCAGATTTTCGCCCAGCTGGCCGCCGGTGCCGCATTGGACCAGTTGGCCGACACCATGAAGCTTGGCCTTTCGGAAGACCGTCTGGCAAGCCTGATTGCTGAAGACCCGGCCTTCCATTCGGTCAACGGCAAGTTTGACCGCCAGCTTTTCATTTCGCGTCTCCGCAATGCGGGCCTGCATGAAAACGACTACATCATGGAACGGTCCAAGGTGGCCGTGCGCAGCCAGATCGTTGATGCCGTTTCCGATGGCTTCACGCCGCCGCAAACCCTTCTCGATGCGCTGAAGAGCTATCGCGATGAAAGCCGCAGCATTGATTACCTGCTGCTGTCCTACGCCAATATCGAGCCGGTCAAGGCGCCTGCGGATGACGTGCTGGCCGCCTGGTACGAAACGCGCAAGGCCAATTATCGCGCCCCGGAATATCGCAGCTTCTCCTATCTGAAGCTGGAGCCGGCCGATATTGCCGATACGGCCACCATTTCCGACGCCGATGTGCGCGCTGAATATGACAAGCGTGCCTCGAGCTATCGCAAGCCGGAAACCCGCACGATCGAACAGCTGACCTTCCCGAACAAGGAAATGGCCACCGCTGCCGCCACCGAACTGGCCAAGGGTGATTCCGACTTCGACAAGCTGGTGAGCGATCAGGGCAAGACGGCCACGGACGTTCTGCTGGGCGATTTCACCCGCGACACGCTGCCCGATCCGGCCATTGCCGAAGCGGCGTTTGCCGTGAAGAAGGATGGCGGCACGACCCCCGTGATCAATGGCGCCTTCGGCCCGGTGATCGTGCGCGTGACCAACATCCGCCCGGAAACGATCCGCAGCTTCGATGAAGCCAAGGCCGAAGTCCGCAAGGATCTGGCCGAGGTCGCTGCGGCGGAAGAAATCACGGCGCTGCACGACCGTTATGAAGATCTCCGCGGCTCCGGCTCGTCGCTGGAAGAAGCCGCCGACCAGCTCAAGCTCAAGGTCGTCAACGTTGCCTCCATCGACGCTTCCGGTCGCGATGCGACGGGTGTCGAAGTGAAGGGCCTGCCTGCCGCCAAGGAACTCCTGGCCGAAGTCTTCAAGACCGAAGTCGGCACGGAAGCCCTGCCGGTCAACCTTGGTCAGTCCGGCTATGTCTGGTTCGACGTGAAAGACATCACCGCACCGCGTGACCGTACGCTTGACGAAGCGCGTGTGGATGTCACCGCTGACTGGACCGCTGACCAGCAGCGCCAGACGCTTGCGGCTCTTTCGGCGACGCTGAAGGATCGTGTGGAAAAGGGCGAAACGCTGGCGGCCATCGCCACGGAGCTTTCGATTTCGGTTGAAACCAAGTCCGGCGTGCGCCGTCTGGCAGACGATGCCATTCTCGGCGCCAAGGGCGTTGCGGCGGCCTTCTCCGGTCCGGTCGGCACGGTTGCCGAGGCCGAGGGGGCTGACAAGCAGACCCGCATCCTGCTGACCGTCACCAACGTCAACGACCAGCCGACCTTCGACGCCCTCGACAATTCGCAGGGTCAGGTAGAAGCTGTGGCCAAGGCCGCTGGCGACGATATACTCGACCAGATGGTCAACAGCCTGCAGACCGAATACGGCGTATCGATCAACCGCGCCCTTGCGGATCAGGCTATGGTCCTTCGCTAAAGCAAAACGTCCGGGGAACTTCGTAGCATGGCAGAGTTGAAGCCGTTTATCGCCAAGGTCGCCAATCGCCAGCCGCTGAGCCGGGAAGAGGCAAGAGCCGCCTTCGATATTCTGATGTCCGGCGAGGCGACCCCCTCGCAGATCGGCGGCTTCCTCATGGCGCTGCGCGTGCGTGGCGAGACGGTGCCCGAGATTGTCGGCGCGGTGGAAACCATGCGCGACAAGATGCTGAAGGTCGAAGCCCCGGCCAATGCCATCGATATCGTTGGCACGGGTGGCGATGGCACCGGCACCTACAACATCTCCACGCTGGCGGCGCTGATCGTCGCCGGTGCGGGCGTTCCGGTCGCCAAGCATGGCAACCGTGCGCTGAGTTCGAAATCCGGTGCGGCGGATGCGCTGTCGGCGCTCGGCGTCAATCTCGAAATCGGCCCGGACAAGATCGCACGCTGCATTGGCGAAGCCGGGATCGGCTTCATGTTCGCGCAGATGCATCATTCCGCCATGCGCCACGTCGGCCCGACGCGTGTGGAACTCGGTACGCGCACCATCTTCAACCTGCTCGGCCCGCTCTCCAACCCGGCTGGTGCCAAGCGCCAGCTTCTCGGTGTCTATGCGCCGGAATGGTGCATGCCGCTGGCCGAAGTGCTGCGCGATCTCGGCGCCGAAAGTGTCTGGGTTGTCCACGGTCAGGGCATGGACGAAATCGCCACCACCGGCACGACGGAAGTGACCGCGCTGGAAGATGGCAAGATCCGCTCCTTCCAGCTTTCGCCCGCCGATTTCGGCCTGCCGACGGTGCGCCTTGAAGACCTCAAGGGTGGCGATGGCAAGGCCAACGCCGACGCGCTGCGCGCCGTGCTGGCCGGCGCGAAAAACGCCTATCGTGACATTTCGCTGGCCAACGCCGCTGCCGCGCTGGTCATTTCGGGCAAGGCGTCGACGATTGCCGACGGCATGAAGCTGGCAACGGCCTCGCTGGAAAACGGCGACGCGACCGCAGCCCTTGAGCGGCTTGTTGCCGTCTCCAACGATTAAGCGAATAGCCATGAGCGATATTCTCAAGAAGATCGAAGTCTACAAGCGCGAGGAAATCGCCGCCGCCAAGGCTGCGGTCTCGCTGGCCGATCTCAAGGCGATGATGGCCGATCAAAGCGCGCCGCGCGGCTTTCTGAACGCCCTCAAGGCCAAGAAGGCCGAGGGCAAGTTCGGTCTGATTGCCGAAATCAAGAAGGCGAGCCCCTCCAAGGGCCTGATCCGCCCGGATTTCGATCCGCCTGCACTTGCCAAGGCCTATGAAGCGGGTGGCGCTGCCTGCCTCTCCGTGCTGACCGATCGCCCGAGCTTTCAGGGTGCCCCGGAATTTCTGACGGCGGCACGCAAAGCCTGCGCCCTTCCGGCGCTGCGCAAGGATTTCCTGTTTGAGACATATCAGGTGCATGAAGCCCGCGCCTGGGGTGCCGATTGCATTCTGATCATCATGGCCTCGCTCAGTGATGACGATGCCCGCCGTCTGGAAGACGAAGCCTTTGCGCTGGGCATGGATGTGCTGGTGGAAGTGCATGACGAGGACGAAATGGAGCGGGCGCTGAAACTTGCCTCGCCGCTTCTTGGCATCAACAACCGCAACCTGCGCACCTTCGAGGTGGATCTGGCCGTCAGCGAGCGTCTGGCCGCCATGGTACCGGATGATCGCCTGCTCGTCGGCGAAAGCGGCATCTTCACCTTTGATGACTGCACGCGCCTGACCAAGGTTGGCATTTCGACCTTCCTTGTCGGCGAAAGCCTCATGCGCAAGGACGACGTGACCGCTGCCACCCGCCTTCTGCTCGAAGGCAAGGACGCGGCCTGATGTCCGGCGCAGGTGGCCTCACACATCTGGATGCCACCGGGGCGGCCCATATGGTCGATGTGGGCGACAAAGCCGAAACGCAGCGCGAGGCTGTGGCGGAAGGCCATGTGCGAATGCGTGCCGAAACGCTGGCGACCATTCTCGCAGGTAATGCCAAAAAGGGCGATGTGATCGGCACAGCGCGTCTGGCGGGCATCATGGCCGCCAAGAAGACCGCCGACCTCATTCCGCTTTGTCATCCGCTGGCGCTCAGTAAAGTGACCGTCGATATTGCCGAAGACAGCGCCCTGCCCGGCCTTCGCGTGACGGCGACAGTCAAGCTCACTGGACGCACGGGCGTGGAAATGGAAGCACTGACCGCCGTTTCCGTCGCCTGCCTCACCATCTACGATATGGCCAAGGCCATCGAGAAGGGCATGGAGATCGGCGGCATTCGCCTCTTGGAAAAGAGCGGCGGAAAATCCGGCGACTACCGTCGAGAAGGCGCTTAACCGCATGGCGTCTCCCCTGCTTCCCGTTGACGAAGCGCTGGCCCGCATTCTGGCTGCCGGGGCATTGATGACGGAAACGGAAACGGTTTCCCTCATGGAAGCCGATGGCCGGGTACTGGCGGACGACCTCAAAGCCCGCCTCACGCAGCCTCCCTTCGACGCCTCTGCCATGGATGGCTACGCGGTACGTTTCGAGGACGCGCAGATCGCCGGTGCGGCGTTCGATATTGTCGGCACGTCGGCGGCGGGTGCTGCATGGCAGGGAACGCTTGGACAGGGTCAGGCCGTTCGCATCTTGACGGGTGCGCCGCTGCCAAATGGCGCGGATGCCATCATCATTCAGGAAAACACCGAAAAGCTGGGCGCGGATCGCATCCGCATCGCCCAAGCCGCTGCCAAGGGCGCGAATATCCGTCGCCGGGGTCAAGATTTCGCCGAGGGTGATGTGCTTCTGACCGCCGGGCAGGTGCTTGATTTCGCATCCCTGACGCTCGCGGCCGCCATGGACCATGCGGCGCTGCAGGTGCTTCGCAGGCCACGTGTGGCGATCCTTGCGACGGGTGACGAGTTGGTGCGTCCCGGCGAACCGCGCACGGCGGACCAGATCGTCGCCTCCAGCGTCTATGGCGTGGCGGCGCTCGCCCGACAGGCTGGAGCCGAAGTGATCGACCTTGGCATAGCCCGTGACGATGAGGCCGCCATCATCGCGGCGGTGCGTCGCGCCGAGATGGAACAGGCCGATATTCTGATCACGCTGGGCGGCGCGTCTGTCGGCGATCATGACCTCGTTCAGCCGGTGATGAAAAGCCTCGGCATGACGCTCGATTTCTGGAAAATCGCCATGCGCCCCGGTAAGCCCCTCATGGTGGGGCAGTTGAACGGCATGCAGGTTCTGGGTTTGCCCGGAAATCCCGTGTCGACGCTGGTCTGCGCGATCCTGTTCGTTGAACCGCTGATCCGCCATCGGGCCGGGCTGTCGCCGGTCAACCGGCTGGAGACGGCGGTTGCAACCGTTGATCTTCCGGCCAATGACCACCGGCAGGATTATGTGCGCGCCCTTCTGGCGACAACGGATGCCGGAACGAACGCTGTTTCGCCTGCCCGCAAGCAAGACTCATCGCAGGTGAAAATCCTCGCGACCTCGAATTGCCTCATCATTCGTCCGCCCAACGCACCCCTGCTTGCGGCAGGTTCACCCTGCCCGATTCTACGCCTGCGGCCTTGAGTGACCGCTTACATTCCCTTATAGGAAATTATATTTCCCAGAAGACAAGATTGCCATGATCGTTCATCCCCGCCCCACCCTGCTCAAGCTGTTTTTCATCCGGCGCGGAACGATGCTGGCGAAGCTCTGGCCGCAGATTGCCTCCGTGGCCCTGATCTCGACGATCATCGTCTACATTCATCATGTGAACCCGCAATTCCTGCCGTTTTACAACAGCTCGGGTCCGTTCACCCTGCTCGGTATTGCACTCTCGATCTTCCTCAGCTTCCGCAACAATGCCTGCTATGACCGCTGGTGGGAGGCGCGCAAGCAATTGGGCGACATGATCCTCTACGCCCGGACCATGATCCGCCAAACCATGGTGCTATCGGGTACCGATGAGGGCGAAGCGATCCGCCGACGTGTTTTGACGCTCATTATGGCCCATTCGCAGATCATGGTGCCGCACCTGCGCCCCGGTGCCGAAAACAAGGCCCTGCCGCTGATGGACGCCGACCTTGCCGCACGTTGTGAAATCAGCCGCAATCCGCCGACGGCGATCCTCGAAGTGATATCGCAGGAACTGACCGAAGCGATGCGCAAGGGATTGATCAGCGACATCATGCTCCAGATGATCGATCGCACATTGACCGACCTCGCCCATCGGCAGGTCTCTTGCGAACGCATTCAGCTAACGCCCGTCCCTTTCGGCTACACACTGCTTCTGCATCGCACCGCCTATATTTTCTGTTTTCTGCTGCCCTTCGGCTTTGCCGATCTCCTCTCCTGGTCCACGCCCATCGCGGCCGCAATCGTCGCCTATACGTTCTTTTCACTGGATGCCCTCAGTGACGAACTGGAAAACCCGTTCGGCACGGAAGAAAATGACCTTGCCCTGGTCGCGATGGCCGATATCGCCTGTCTTTCGGTGCGCGAGGCGCTCGGCGAAAAAGACCTTCCGGAGCTTCCCCAGCCGAAGGATTACCTGCTTCTTTAGTCCCACCTCCTGTGAAGTGTTTGCGTCACCCCCCTTGCCAAGCATGCCATTGGCCGGATAATGGCGGGCAGTCTGTTGGGAGAAGCTGGTCGTAACGCCAGTGCCGAAGGAGCAACCGCCCCGGAAACTCTCAGGCAAAAGGACCAGCAGACACGAATACGACTCTGGAGAGAAGTCTTGCCCCTTGAAGGGAAGGCTCGCCGAAGGGATAACAATCTCAGGCGACAAGGACAGAGGGGGCTCGAATTGCGGACGAAATGCGTCCGCGCATGACGAGCCTGTGTGACCACCGTCGCGCAAACCCCGGAGGCGTAATTGAGCGAATCGGCTGACCTGAAAAAAACTCCCCTTCATGCCCTGCATGTATCGCTGGGCGCGCGCATGGTGCCGTTCGCGGGCTATGATATGCCGGTGCAATATCCCGCTGGCGTTTTGAAGGAACACCTGCAGACCCGCCAGAGCGCTGGCCTGTTTGACGTTTCCCACATGGGTCAGGTCATCGTGAAGGCGAAGTCCGGCAACAATGCCGATGCCGCCCTTGCGCTGGAAAGCCTTGTGCCGGTGGATGTCTTGAGCGTTGCGGCCGGGCGCCAGCGCTATGCGCTTTTTACCAATGACACCGGCGGCATTCTCGACGACCTGATGATCGTCAACATGGGCGATCATTTCTATATCGTCGTCAACGCCGCCTGCAAGGACGCCGATTTCGCCCATATGGCCACGCATCTGGGTGCGACCTGCGATGTCACCGCCCATTTCGACCGGGGTCTTCTGGCGCTTCAGGGGCCGAAGGCGCAAGCCGCCCTTGCCCGTCTCGCCCCGGACGTGGCCGAGATGAAGTTCATGGACGCCCGTGCGGTGACGCTTGTCGGCGAGCCTTGCGTTGTCTCGCGCACCGGATATTCCGGTGAAGATGGCTATGAAATCTCCGTTCCCGCCGACAAGACGGTGGAACTAGCCGAGGCCCTGCTCGCGATGGAAGAAGTCGAGCCGATTGGTCTTGGCGCGCGCGACTCGCTGCGTCTCGAAGCCGGTCTCTGTCTTTATGGCAGCGATATTGACACCACGACGACGCCGGTTGAAGCTGGCCTTGAATGGGCCATGCAGAAGGCCCGCCGAACAGGTGGCGCGCGCGAGGGCGGTTTCCCCGGAGCGGCTGTCATTCTGGCGCAGCTCGAAAATGGTGCATCGCGCCGCCGCGTTGGCCTCAAGGCCGAAGGCAAGGCCCCGGTGCGTGGCCATTCCAAGCTTTTTGCCGATGCCGAAGGCAAGACGGAAATCGGCGAAGTGACCTCCGGCGGCTTTGGTCCCTCGGTCGAAGGCCCGGTTGCCATGGGCTATGTGCCCACCGCCTATGCCACCAACGGCACCACGATCTATGCTGAGGTGCGCGGCAAATATCTGCCCATGACCGTCGCGCAGCTTCCCTTCATTACGCCCACCTACAAACGCTAAAACCGTACAATCTATTTCCGGAGAGAACCCATGCTGAAATTCACCAAGGAACACGAGTGGCTGAAGCTTGAAGGCGATGTCGCCACCGTCGGCATTACCCACCACGCTGCCGAACAGCTCGGCGACCTCGTTTTCGTGGAACTGCCGGAAGAAGGCGCTACCTTCGATCAGGATCAGGAAGCCGCCACCGTTGAATCGGTCAAGGCCGCCTCGGATGTCTACTGCCCGCTGAAGGGTGAAGTGGTTGAAATCAATCAGGCGATTGTCGACGACCCGTCGCTCGTCAACTCCGACCCGCAGGGCGCAGGCTGGTTCTTCAAGCTGAAGCTCGCCAACGTGGCTGACCTCGACAGCCTGATGGACGAAGCCGCCTACAAGGACATGATTGCCTGATGACGACGCCCACCGAATTCCACTTTACGGATTACCAGCCGTACGACTTCGCCAATCGTCGCCATATCGGCCCCTCGCCGGTTGAAATGGCCGATATGCTGAAGGTCATCGGCTATCCGTCGCTTGATGCGATGATCAACGACACGGTGCCCGCCTCCATCCGCCAGCAGACGCCGCTGACGCTGGGCGAGCCCATGACCGAACGCGAAGCGCTCGATAAGCTGCGGGAGACGGCGAACAAGAACAAGGTTCTCGTCTCGCTCATCGGCCAGGGCTACTACGGCACGATCACGCCGCCGGTCATCCAGCGTAACATTCTGGAAAATCCCGCCTGGTACACGGCCTATACGCCCTACCAGCCGGAGATTTCGCAAGGCCGTCTTGAGGCGCTCCTTAACTTCCAGACGATGATCACGGACCTCACCGGCCTTGATGTCGCCAATGCCTCGCTGCTCGATGAAGCGACCGCTGCCGCTGAAGCCATGGCCATGTGCCAGCGCGTTGCCAAGTCGAAGGCCAATGCCTTCTTCGTGGACGAGGCCTGCCACCCGCAGGTGATCGCGCTCATCGAAACCCGCGCCGAACCGCTCGGCTGGAAGGTGATCGTCGGCAATCCCTTCACGGATCTCGATCCGGTGGATGTGTTCGGCGCACTCTTCCAGTATCCCGGCACCTACGGCCATGTGCATGACTTTTCCGGCCTGATTGCCCGCCTGCACCAGACCGGCGCGATTGCCGCCGTTTCGGCTGATCCGCTGGCGCTGACGCTTTTGAAGTCGCCGGGCGAAATGGGTGCCGATATCGCCATCGGCTCCACCCAGCGCTTTGGCGTGCCGGTGGGCTATGGTGGGCCGCATGCCGCCTACATGGCCGTCAAGGACGCCATCAAGCGCTCCATGCCGGGCCGTCTGGTCGGTGTTTCGGTTGATAGCCGCGGCAACCGCGCCTATCGCCTGTCTCTCCAGACCCGCGAGCAGCACATCCGCCGCGAAAAGGCGACCTCGAACATCTGCACCGCGCAGGTTCTGCTCGCCGTCATGGCCTCCATGTATGCCGTGTTCCACGGCCCGAAGGGCCTGATGGCGATTGCCCAGCAGGTTCACCAGAAGGCCGTTCTGATGGCCAAGGGGCTGGAAAAGCTCGGTTATGCCATCGAGCCGGAAACCTTCTTCGATACCTTCACGGTGGAAGCCGGTCACATGCAGGGCCTCATCCTGCGCGCGGCTGTGGCGGAAGGCGTGAACCTTCGCAAGGTCGGGAACACGAAGATCGGCATCAGCCTTGACGAGCGCACGCGCCCGGCAACGCTGGAAGCCGTCTGGCGCGCCTTCGGCGGCAATTTCGAAGTGGGTGAATTCGAGCCGGAGTACCGCTTGCCGGCCGATCTGGCGCGCGCCAGCGAATACCTGACGCATCCGATCTTCCACATGAACCGCGCCGAAAGCGAAATGACGCGCTATATCCGCCGTCTTTCGGACCGCGATCTGGCGCTCGACCGCGCCATGATCCCGCTCGGCTCCTGCACGATGAAGCTCAATGCCACGGTGGAAATGCTGCCGATCACCTGGCCGGAGTTTTCGGATATCCATCCCTTCGTGCCGGTTGATCAGGCCGTCGGTTATCGCGAGATGATCGTGGATCTGACGGAAAAGCTGTGCGCCATCACTGGCTATGATGCCTTCTCCATGCAGCCGAATTCCGGCGCGCAGGGCGAATATGCCGGCCTTCTGACCATCCGCAATTACCACATTGCGCAGGGTCAGGCACATCGCAATGTCTGCCTCATCCCCACCTCGGCCCACGGCACCAATCCGGCGTCGGCCCAGATGGTTGGCATGAAGGTGGTTCCGGTCAAGGTTCTGGACAATGGCGACATCGACATTGACGATTTCCGGGCCAAGGCCGAGGACCATGCCGCAGATCTTTCCTGCTGCATGATCACCTATCCCTCGACGCATGGTGTGTTTGAGGAAACGGTGCGCGAAATCTGCGAGATCACCCACGCCCATGGCGGTCAGGTCTATCTCGACGGCGCCAACATGAACGCCATGGTCGGCCTTGCCCGCCCCGGCGACATCGGCTCCGACGTTTCGCATCTCAACCTGCACAAGACCTTCTGCATTCCGCATGGCGGCGGCGGTCCCGGCATGGGTCCGATTGGCGTCAAGGCGCATCTTGCGCCCCACCTGCCCGGCCATCCGGCCACAGATGGCAAGCCGGGTGCGGTTTCGGCGGCCCCCTTCGGTTCGCCGTCGATCCTGCCGATCTCCTGGTCCTACGTGCTGATGATGGGCGGCGAAGGCCTGACGCAGGCCACCAAGGTCGCGATCCTCAATGCCAACTATATCGCGGCAAGGCTGAAGGGCGCATATGATGTGCTCTACAAGTCGAAGACCGGCCGTGTTGCGCATGAGTGCATTCTCGACACGCGCCCGCTGGCGGTTTCCGCTGGCGTGACGGTGGACGATATTGCCAAGCGTCTGGTGGATTGCGGCTTCCATGCACCGACCATGAGCTGGCCGGTCGCCGGTACGCTGATGATCGAGCCGACCGAGTCGGAAACCAAGGCGGAACTCGACCGTTTCTGCGATGCCATGCTGGCCATCCGTGAGGAAGCCCGCGACATCGAGGAAGGCCGCGCCGACAAGGACAACAACCCGCTGAAGAACGCGCCGCATACGGTGGAAGACCTCGTCGGCGAGTGGGATCGTCCCTATAGCCGCGAACAGGCCTGCTTCCCGCCCGGTGCCTTCCGCATCGACAAGTACTGGTCGCCGGTCAACCGTATCGACAATGTTTACGGCGACCGCAATCTGGTGTGCACCTGCCCGCCGGTGGAAAGCTACATGGACGCGGCGGAGTAATCCAAAGCATGGCAAGGGCGGCGAAAAGCCGCCCTTTCTGTTTCAGGACGGCACAGACACGCCTGACCGCATAAAGTCTTTTCTAAGGGAATGGCGCTAGAATGGCCTGATCTTAACCGGAACAGGCCCATGTCGATCTCTGCCATTCTTTCCACCTCCGTCAGCGGCATGCAGAACGCATCGAACCGCATGGCGAAGGTTGCCCAGAATGTTGCCCATCCGGAAAGCTCCACGAGCAGCATGGAGCAGAACCTTTACGACATGATAGGTGCGAAAATCGACTATCAGGCCAACGCCTCCGTTTTCGAGACCGGCGCCGATATGTGGGACGTGCTGAAAACGATCCTGCGCGACTGAGAATCAGCCCATCATCCGGTAAAACGCCGTCGCGATGGCCAGAAGGCCGAAGCCGACCAGTACGACACCGGACGCGCGCGACACCCAGACCACAAAGCTCTCCGGCAGACGCTTCTCAACCAGCGCCACGCCGCCGCTCAAGATCGCCCACCACAGCATGGAGCCGAGGAAGACACCGGCTACCACCAAAATCTTGCCCGTGCCATCGGCTTCGGCCAAGCCCAGCCCCGCGAAGATCGCCGCAAAGGACAGGATCGTTGCCGGGTTGGTCATTGTGAGCGCAAAGGTTGCCGCCGTCGTGCTGATCAGCCCGGAACCGCCCGCATTCGCAGCGGCGCGCGGCGGCTTGGGCTTGAAGGCCTGCCAGCCCAGCCACAGCAGAAACAGCCCGCCAACAAGCGCCAGCGGCGTCGAGACCTTATCAAGAAACAACGCGAAAACCGAAAAACCCATGGCCGCCATGAAGGCATAAAGCCCATCGGCCAGCGCCGTTCCCAATCCACCGGCCACACCGGCCCAGAACCCGCGTTCCAGCGTGCGGTTGATGCAGAGCATGCCGATCGGCCCCACGGGTGCGGCGATAGCGAGGCCCAGAACGATGCCCTTGGCGAGATAATAGAGCGACATGGGAGCCTCCGGTTTAGTATGGCACAAAACCGCGTTCGCACACGGTGGAAAGAGAAATCATTGTTTCGCTGCGCGCCAGAAAGCGCCGTTCCTTCAACTGCTCAAGAAAGCTCTCGATGCCGTGAAGCGAATCCACCCGCAGCTTGATGAGATAGGACCAGCCGCCCGTCATATGATGGCACTCGACGACCTCGGGCGCCGCGGAGACGAAGGCCTTGAAGGCCGCCTCGCCCGCCTCGTAATTCAGCCCGACAAAGACGTATGCGAGCACTGGCAGCCCAAGCGCCGCCGGGTCTGCATCGACGGTGAAGCGCCGGATCGCGCCCGACGCCACAAGGCGGCGAATGCGCTCGTTGACGGAAGACGGTGACAATCCCACCACGGCCCCGATATCCGCCAGGGCGCGGCGCGCATCCTCCGCCAGCAGTTCGATTATTTTACGGTCAATTTCATCCATAACCGCATTATATTCTGCCATAATTATTTTTAAAGCATTATTTGTGGAAAAATGCGTACTACACCGTCATATCGACGAACAAGGACCGCGTGGCAGAAGCTGTTTTTTGGTTGATGGCAACCTTGCCAAAGATTTCTGCGGGCAGAACGGTTCTCGAACTCCCCTTCTCCCCGCCTGCGGGGAGAAGGTCGCGGCAGCGGGATGAGGGGCGGTAACATCGCGAGAACTCAAATTCGTAGATGCTTTTACCCGCGGCTTTGCCCCTCACCCCAACCCTCTCCCCGTAAACGGGGAGAGGGGGATAAGAGGCAGGCGATTGCCGTGACAGGAACTGCACGGACTTTGCCAAAACACTAAAGGCCCGAGCGAGAACCCGAGCCTTCTGAAAATTCTTCCAAACCGAGTGGGCGTCTTAAGACGCCAATCTTACCGGGCGTCGCCCGCCAGTTCGCGCTGCTTGGCAAGCTCTGCCAGATCAGCGGCCTTCAACTCCACCGATTCGCCACAGCCGCAGGCCGAGGTCTGGTTCGGGTTGTTGAAGACGAAGCCGGAACGCAGCGTCGTCACCTCGAAATCCATCTGCGTCCCCAGGAGGTAGAGTACGGCGGCCGGGTCGATCCACACATTGGCACCCTCGTGCGTGATGTGGTCATCCTTGGCATTCGGCTCGGTCACGAGATCGATGGTGTACTCCATACCGGCGCAACCACCCTTCTTGATGCCGACGCGAATGCCCTTCGCATCCGGACCGGAATTGGCGACAATCGCATTCACGCGGTCCGCGGCGGCTTGCGTCATGGTCATCACGGCAAAGGCCATATCAGTCTCCCTGATCGCCGGGTATCCGGCTTCTCTCAAGATAGGAACGGCTCTGGGCCAATCAATACCAGCCCACCGCCACGCGTGCTTCTTCCGACATGCGGTCCGGCGTCCACGGCGGGTCAAATGTCATCGACACCTGCACGCCCGACACGCCTTCAACGGCACCCACGGCATTTTCCACCCAGCCCGGCATTTCACCGGCCACCGGGCAGCCCGGCGCGGTCAGCGTCATGGAAATATGGACCATGCGGTCGTCTTCGATGTCGATCTTGTAGATCAGACCAAGCTCGAAAATATCGGCCGGAATTTCCGGGTCGTAGACGGTTTTCAGCGCCGAAACCACGTCATCGGAAAGGCGCACCAGTTCATCCGCGGGAATGGAGGACGTCACAATCCCCTCGCGAACATTATCAACGGCTTCCTTGGCCTCAGTACTCATAGCACCATCCTTGGCAGATCATTTCCAGATGCAACACCCGCACCCGACCTGATGTAGTAAACTTGACATTCATCATCAAGCAAAGAACTTTCGCGCATAATCGAGCGCCTCGACCAGCGCATCCACTTCGGCCTTCGTATTGTAAAGGCCAAACGATGCCCGGCAGGTGGAGGTCACGCCGAAGCGTTTCAACAGCGGCTGGGCGCAATGGGTTCCGGCGCGCACCGCAACACCGCGACGGTCGATCACCATCGAAACGTCATGCGCATGAATGCCCTCAAGCTCAAACGAGAAGATCGACCCCTTGTTCGGCGCATTGCCGATGATCCGGAGCGAATTCACCGAGCGCAGACGCTCGGCCGCATAGCTAGCCAAACCCGCCTCATGTTCGGCAATCGCCGCGCGTCCGACCTTTTCCATATAGTCGAGCGCGACACCCAGACCGATGGCCTGCACGATGGGCGGTGTACCCGCTTCGAAACGATGCGGCGGCTCGGCATAGGTCACGAAATCTTCCGCCACGTCGGAAATCATCTCGCCGCCGCCCATGAAGGGGCGCATGTCCTGCAACCGCTCCATACGACCGTAAAGCGCACCGATCCCCGAGGGACCATAAAGCTTGTGGCCGGTGACGGCATACCAGTCGCAGCCGATGTCCTGCACATCAACCGGCATGTGCACGGCCCCCTGCGAGCCGTCGATCAGCACCGGAATGCCGCGCTCACGGGCGATGCGGCACACTTCCTTGACCGGCACGACGGTGCCCAGCGCATTGGACATGTGTGTGATGGCAATCAGCTTGGTGCGCTCGGTCAGGCACTTCTCGAAGTCTTCGAGATGAAACGCGCCGTCATCATCCACCGGCGCCCAGACCAGCTTGGCCCCTTTACGTTCGCGCAGGAAATGCCACGGCACGATGTTGGAGTGATGCTCCATGATCGACAGGACGATCTCGTCACCCTCGCCGATATGGTCCATAGCCCAGCCATAGGCGACCAGATTGATCGCCTCGGTCGAGGATTTGGTGAAGATCACTTCGTCCACCGAGGGCGCATTCAGAAAGCGGCGCACGCTTTCCCGCGCCGCCTCGAAAGCCTCGGTCGCCTTGTTGGAAAGGTAATGCAGGCCGCGATGCACATTCGCATATTCATGCGAATAGGCATTCGACACCGCATCGATCACAACCTGCGGCTTCTGCGCCGAGGCACCGTTGTCCAGATAGACCAGCGGCTTTCCATAAACCTCGCGGGACAGGATCGGAAAATCCCGCCGGATCGCTTCGACATCATAGGCCATCGATGGCCATCCTTTCAAAACACCGGAACCGACTACTTGAGTCGGACAATCCGTTTCGTGCGCAAGCTTTGCCCCACTCGTCACCCTCGGGCTTGACCCGAGGGTCCATGTCCCGTTGGTCTCTGGATGCTCGGGTCAAGCCCGAGCATGACGAAGGAGACGTTTGCGTGAGCGTCTTTTCGTCAGGCGTGCTTTGCAAGCCAGGCGGAAATGATGGCTTCCAGCGCTTCCACCAGCGGCTCGTCTTCCAGCTCTTCCACCACTTCGGCCACGAAGGCATTGACCAGCATGGCCCGGGCGATATTTTCCGGAATGCCGCGCGCCTTGAGGTAATAGAGGTGGTTGTCGTCGATATCGGCAACCGTTGCGCCGTGACCGCAGACCACATCATCCGCAAAGATTTCGAGCTCCGGCTTGGCCGAAAAATCGGCCTCATCCGACAGCAGAAGCGTGTTGCAAGACATCTTGGCATCGGTCTTCTGGGCGTCGATCGCGACTTTGATCATGCCCTGGAACACGCCGCGACCCCGGTCGAACACCACGTTACGGAACACATCGGTCGAAGACGTATTGGGAACGTTATGGCCGAGCACCAGCGTCACATCGACATGCTGTTCGCCGCCGATGAGGTTCACGCCGCGCAGCGTCAGTTCAGAGCCTTCGCCATTGGCATCGATGCGCAGTTCCTGACGCACCAGCTTGCCTCCGGCATTGACGTTGAAAAGCTTCAGCTTGGCATCCGCGCCGAGATCGACGCGCACCTGACCGAGGAAGGTATCGGCGGCGCCCTGCTGCTGCACAACAACCCACGTTACCTCGGCGCCCTCACCCACGGTGATATCCGACACGGATGACACAAGAGCCGCCTCGTCGCCCGACGTGGCGATGTGGCGTTCGATGACAACGACCTTGGCACCGGCCCCGATTTTCACCGGAAAGCGGGTATGCGCCTGCCCACCGGCATGGATCGACTGGATTTCGACGGGCGCCTCGAGTTCGGCATCGGCCGGAATTTCAAGAACGAAACCATCGCGCACGAAGGAACCGTTGATACGGCCAATCGCGTCATCATCCGAGGCCGCCGCCAGACGCGCCGCCGCCGAACCATCGGACAGGCTGTCGCGGTAATGCGAAACGGTAAAGCCATCGGCCCTGGCACCATCCGCCTTGCCTTGCAGCACGGCCAGCACGGAGGAACCGGCCACCATCGGCGGCAAAACCTTGGTGGTGTCTGCGCCTTCCAGCGCCGGCCACGTCTTCACCAGCGTCTTGAGGTCGGTGTAGTGCCAGCTTTCGATGCGCCGGGTCGGCAGACCGCCGGTTTTCAGATCATCGAGCAGACGGTCGCGAGCGGAGAGAACATCCGCATCGCCCGGCAGATCGGAAATCTGCGTATTATAGGCCTCGACCAGCGCCGTTTCGGCGGCTGTGAGGCGTGTGTTCGCCTGAAGGGTCATGAGCGGGCCTCCTTATTCGGCAGCCTCGCCGATGATATCGGCGTAACCGTTTTCTTCCAGTTCCAGCGCCAGTTCCTTGCCGCCGGTGCGGATGATCTGGCCCTTGTAAAGAACATGAACCGTATCCGGTACGATGTGCTCGAGAAGGCGCTGATAGTGGGTGATGACGATGAAGGCGCGATCGGGCGAACGCAGCGCGTTGACGCCATCGGACACGATCTTCAGCGCATCGATATCGAGACCGGAATCGGTTTCATCGAGAACGCACAGCTTCGGCTCCAGAAGCGCCATCTGCAGGATTTCCGCACGCTTCTTCTCGCCGCCGGAGAAGCCGACGTTCAGCGGGCGCTTCAGCATTTCATAGTCGATCTTGAGCTTGGCCGCGCCTTCCTTGACGGTGCGGATGAAATCCGGCGTCGAAAGTTCGGCCTCGCCACGCGCCTTGCGCTGCTCGTTCATCGCCACTTTCAGGAACTGCATGGTGGCAACGCCCGGAATTTCCACCGGGTACTGGAAGGCCAGGAACACACCCTTGGCAGCGCGCTCGGCGGCGTCCATTTCCAGAATGCTTTCGCCATTGTAGCGGATGTCACCCGAAGTGACTTCGTAATCTTCGCGCCCTGACAGGATGTAGGACAGCGTGGACTTGCCAGAACCGTTCGGGCCCATGATGGCGGCGACTTCACCCGCCTTCACGGTGAGGTTCAGGCCACGAATGATTTCCGTTTCGGTGTCGGCGATCTTGGCGTGCAGGTCGATGATTTCAAGCATGGTGATAACCTTCAGAAATATTTGGACAATGGGCGCGCGAGATACCGCGCGCACCGTTTGAAAGGGATTGGCCTCAGCCCACGGAGCCTTCGAGCGAAATGCCGATCAGCTTCTGCGCTTCCACGGCAAATTCCATCGGCAGTTCCTGAATGACTTCCTTGACGAAGCCATTGACGATGAGGGCAATGGCCGCCTCTTCGGGAATGCCGCGCTGCAGGCAGTAGAACAGCTGGTCCTCGGAAATCTTCGAGGTCGTCGCTTCGTGTTCAAACTGGCAGGTGGAGTTCTTCGCCTCGATATAGGGCACGGTATGCGCGCCGCAGGTATCGCCGATCAGAAGGCTGTCGCACTGGGTGAAGTTGCGGGCATTCGCCGCCTTGCGGTGGGCCGAAACCTGACCGCGATAGGTGTTGTTCGACTTGCCCGCCGAAATGCCCTTCGAGATGATGCGGCTCGACGTATTCTTGCCGAGATGGATCATCTTGGTGCCGCTGTCGATCTGCTGATGACCGTTGGAAACGGCAATCGAGTAGAACTCGCCGCGCGAACCATCGCCACGCAGGATGCAGGACGGATATTTCCAGGTGATCGCCGAGCCGGTTTCCACCTGCGTCCACGAAATCTTGGAATTCTTGCCGCGGCAATCGCCACGCTTGGTCACGAAATTGTAGATGCCGCCCTTGCCTTCCATATCGCCCGGATACCAGTTCTGGACGGTGGAATACTTGATTTCGGCATCGTCCAGCGCCACCAGCTCGACAACGGCGGCGTGCAGCTGGTTCTCGTCGCGCTGCGGGGCCGTGCAGCCCTCGAGGTAGGAGACGTAAGCGCCTTCCTCGCAGATGATCAGCGTGCGCTCAAACTGGCCGGTGTTCTTCTCGTTGATGCGGAAGTAGGTCGAAAGCTCCATCGGGCAACGCACGCCCTTCGGAACGAAGACAAACGAGCCATCGGTGAAGACCGCGCAATTCAGCGTCGCATAATAGTTATCGGTCGGCGGAACGACGGAGCCGAGATACTTCTTCACAAGCTCGGGATGCTCGCGGATCGCCTCGGAAATGGACATGAAGATCACGCCCGCCTTCTTCAGCTCTTCCTTGAAGGTGGTGACGACCGAGACCGAGTCGAACACGGCGTCGATGGCAATCTTGGATGTCTGCACACCGGCCAGAATTTCCTGCTCGCGCAACGGAATGCCCAGCTTCTCGTAGGTCTTCAACAGTTCCGGATCGACATCATCGATGCTGACCGGACCCGTCACGTTCTTCGGCGCGGCGTAGTAGTAGATGTCGTTGAAATCGATCTTCGGATATTCGACGCGCGCCCAGGTCGGCTCTTCCATCGTCAGCCAGCGGCGATAGGCGTCGAGACGCCATTCCAGCATCCAGTCCGGCTCCTGCTTCTTGGCCGAAATGAAGCGAATGATGTCTTCGGACAGGCCCTTGGGAGCCTTGTCCACCTCGATTTGCGTTTCGAAACCGTATTTATACTGGTCGATATCGATCTGTTTGACCTGATCGATCGTCTCCTGAACGGCCACCATGTCTGTCTCCAATCTCGCCGGGGTCAAGGCCCGGTGGTTGTCATTCCGGACCGGAAACCTAAAAGGTTGCCGGTCGTCTTGTCTTTGGCGCAATATCCGCCCTTCATCTAGGGCAGTTACGGGAAAATTGCACCCGCCTGCCCCGCGAAAAACGAATGCTTTTCGCGAAATTCCTTAACTTATGCCGCCTGTCCGTTTCGGTTCAGGCGACCCGCCACCTTGGCAAAGGCGGCCAGAACCCGTTCGATCTCTTCACGCGTGGTTGAAACCCCGAGCGAGAGCCGCAAGGCCCCAAGCTTGGGATCGCATCCCATGGCTGCCAGCACGTGGCTTTCGCCCACCTTGCCCGATGAACAGGCCGATCCCGCCGAAAGCGCAATGCCTTCCAGATCAAAAGCAATCTGCCCGGTTTCCGACTTCAGGCCCGGCAGGCTGAAAAAGCAGGTATTGGCGACGCGCGGTGCGCCCGCACCATGAATGACAACATCGGGAAAAACCTGTCGCATACCCGCTTCAAGCCGGTCCCGAAGGCTGGCGATGCGGGCATTGCGGTCCTCAAGGTTCTGGCTTGCGACTTCCGCCGCTGCGCCAAAGCCCAGAATGGCGGGCAGATTTTCCGTGCCGGAGCGATGCCCCTTTTCCTGACCACCGCCACGCACCAGCGGCGCGGGCATCAAGGTTTCGCCGCGCGCGATGAGCGCGCCGACGCCCTTCGGCCCGCCGATCTTGTGCGACGAGATAATCAGGAAATCCGCGCCGATGGCTTCCATATCGAGGGCGATGCGCCCTACCGCCTGCACGGCATCGACCACCAGCAACCCGCCCTTGGCCCGCACCCGTTCGGCAACGGCCTGAAGGGGCTGAATAGTGCCGGTTTCATTGTTGACCGCCATGACGGCCACCATTGGCAGGCCCTTATTGTCATCATGCGCGTCGAGCGCCAGACGCAGGGCCTCAAGGTCCAGAACGCCGTTTGACGTAACGGGAACTTCCGTAACGGAACCGACGGAAAAGCGACCGCCTTCGCGGATGGCCGGATGCTCAATGGCCGAAACATAGAGATGACCGATGGAGACGGCGCGGCGGCCCATGCGAAATTCGGGCGTCAGCACCAGATTGGCGGCTTCCGTCGCGCCCGATGTGAAGACAACGTTGGCGGGCGATGCGCCTACTAGGCCCGCCACCTGTCGGCGCGCCTTTTCCAGCGCTGCGCGGGCAGCCCGCCCCTCACCGTGAACGGATGACGGGTTCATGAGATCAAGGCCAGCAACAAGCGCCGTCCGCGCCTCGTCAAGAAGCGGCGCAGTCGCGTTCCAGTCCATATAGACGCGCTGGCTTGCGGCCATCATGCGATCCCGTGCACCCGATGGTGCATTTTTGTTGAAATTTCCGTGCGGCTTAGCATATGAACACGTCAAATCCCACGGCTTTTGGTCTTGTGGATTTTTGAACAGTTCTAAACTGCGTTCTAGAAAAGATGAATTCGGGAGTCAAGTCCTTGAGACAATCCCGTGCCTTTCTCCTGAACGAAACCCGTGCCCCGGAGTAACGATGCCCGAAGTCATTTTCAACGGCCCCGCAGGCCGCCTCGAAGGCCGCTACCAGCCCTCGAAGGAAAAGAGCGCGCCGATCGCCATCATCCTGCACCCGCACCCCCAGTTCGGCGGCACGATGAACAACCAGATCGTCTACCAGCTCTTCTACATGTTCCAGAAGCGCGGGTTTACCACGCTGCGCTTCAACTTCCGCAGCATTGGCCGCAGCCAGGGCGAATTCGACCATGGCGCGGGTGAACTGTCCGATGCCGCTTCGGCGCTCGACTGGGTGCAGTCGCTGCATCCTGATTCGAAGAGCTGCTGGGTGGCCGGTTACTCCTTCGGCTCGTGGATCGGCATGCAGCTTCTGATGCGCCGCCCGGAAATCGAAGGTTTCATGTCGATTGCCCCGCAGCCGAACATCTACGACTTCTCCTTCCTCGCCCCCTGCCCGTCGTCCGGCCTGATCATCAACGGCAATGCCGACAAGGTGGCCCCGGAGAAGGACGTGATCGGCCTCGTGGACAAGCTGCAGGCCCAGAAGGGCATCCTGATCACCCACCGCACGGTGCCGGGTGCCAACCACTTCTTCAACGGCCAGGTGGATACGCTGATGGCCGAATGCGAAGACTATCTGGACCGCCGCCTGAATGGCGAACTGGTGCCGGAACCGGCTGCCAAACGAATCCGCTAAGGATTTCGATCCCAGCCTCGAGGTCAGCGATCTCACGATCAAGCGCCGGTCATACCGGCGCTTTTTTGTTGGATGGCACAAACACCCCGCCCGTGACCGCCTCACGCACCCCGGTCGTTCCGGGGAAGGTCAATGGTAGCTCGCAAAGCGAGCGCACGGCGAGATAGGCCCAGGCCTCGGCCTCCATGGCACCGCCATCAAAGCCCGCCTGTTCGGCAGCGATGACCGCGGCCCCCTGTTCTGCCGCAACCTTGGCAAATTCGGCCATGATGACCGGGTTCAGACGCCCGCCGCCGCACACCACATAGGTCTTCGGCTTTTCGGGGAGATAGGCAGACAGCTTGACGATGGACGCGCCCGTCACATGGGCCAGCGTGCGGGCACCGTCTTCCAGCGAAACCTCGCCAACCACCGGCACGGAAAAATCGCCCCGATCCAGCGAACGGCGCTGGTTTCCGGAAAAGAACGGGCTTTCGAGATAACGGTTCACGAGCGCCGGAACCACCGTGCCACGCGCGGCAATCGCGCCGCCTTGATCGAAACTCTTGCCAGTCTGGGCTTCCACCCATTGGTCGATCAGCATATTGCCCGGCCCGCTATCAAAGGCCGCCAGTTCGTCGGATCGCCCCGACTGACCCGTATAAGTGAGGTTTGAAATGCCGCCGATATTGACGAAGACGGCAGGTCGCGACAGGCCTTCGGGCAAATTCGCCGCCAGCGCCGCGTGATAGGCGGGTATAAGCGGCGCGCCCTGCCCGCCATGCACCATGTCGTTGGCGCGCATATCGTAGACAACATCAATCCCGGTCTCTTCGGCGAGCAGCGGTCCGTCGCCGATCTGCACCGTCAATGCCGCATCCGGGCGGTGCAGAACGGTCTGGCCGTGAAAGCCGATGACATCGATATCGCCGGGCGCGAGATCATGGCGGGCCAGAAAGGATTTGACCGCAGCGGCATGGCATAGCGTCAGCGTCCGTTCCGCATCGGCCAGGTCGCCGGGGCGCTGATGGCGTTCGGTGATGGCTTTCGCCGTCACCAGTGCCTTCTTCCAGCACGCCCGCAATCCCGCGTCATAGGGGATGTAAAGGCTTGGGCCACGTGCAACGAAACCTTCGCCATCGGTTTTCACAAGCGCCACATCGATGCCGTCCATCGAGGTGCCGCTCATCAGCCCGATTGCCGTTTTTTGTCTACCCATGCCTGCCATCCTGAATCACTTTTGGGGTGATTATGCGCCAAAACAGTGCTAGACGCGCCCGGTAACCCAATCCTTTTCCAGAGAAACAGGTCATGTCCAGGTTCAAGTCCGAATTCCTTCGCACGCTCGACGAGCGCGGCTTCATTCACCAGATCTCCGACGAGGCAGGTCTCGATGAACTCTTCGCCAAGGAAACCGTGACGGCCTATATCGGCTTCGATCCGACCGCGCCTTCGCTGCATGCGGGCGGGCTGATCCAGATCATGATGCTGCACTGGATGCAGAAGACCGGCCATCGTCCGATTTCGCTGATGGGTGGCGGCACCGGCATGGTCGGCGACCCGTCCTTCAAGGAAGAGGCCCGCAAGCTGATGACGGTCGATATGATCGAGGACAATATTGCCTCGATCAAGCGCGTCTTTTCGAACTACCTCAACTATGAATCCGGCCCCAAGGGCGGCGCGTTGATGATCAACAACGGCGACTGGCTGCGCGGCCTGAACTACCTTGAATTCTTGCGCGATGTCGGTCGTCACTTCTCGGTCAACCGCATGCTGTCCTTCGACAGCGTGAAGACGCGCCTTGACCGCGAGCAGTCGCTGTCCTTCCTCGAATTCAACTACATGATCCTGCAGGCCTACGACTTCGTGGAACTGGCCAAGCGTTACGATTGCCGCCTGCAGATGGGCGGTTCCGACCAGTGGGGCAACATCGTCAACGGTATCGACCTTGGCCACCGCATGGGCACGCAGCAGCTTTACGCGCTGACCTCGCCGCTCCTGACCACCTCGTCGGGCGCGAAGATGGGCAAGTCGATCAATGGCGCTGTCTGGCTGAACCCGGACATGCTTTCGGCCTATGATTTCTGGCAGTACTGGCGCAACACGGAAGACGCCGATGTTTCGCGCTTCCTGAAGCTCTACACCACGCTGCCGATGGATGAGATCGCCCGCCTTTCGGCCCTTGGCGGTTCGGAAATCAACGAGGTGAAGAAGATCCTCGCCACCGAAATCACCGCCATGCTGCATGGTCGCGACGCTGCCGAACAGGCCGCCGAAACGGCCCGCAAGACGTTTGAGGAAGGTGCGCTGGCCGACAACCTGCCGACGGTCGAAGTTCCGACCGCCGAGCTTGAGGCCGGGATGGGGCTTCTCGCCCTCGTCGTCAAGGCAGGTCTTGCCGCGTCGAACGGTGAGGCTCGTCGCCATGTTCAGGGCGGTGCCGTGAAGATCAACGACAAGGCCATGACCGACGACCGCGCCACGATTGGCAAGGCAGAGGTTTCGGACGCAGGCGTCATCAAGGTGTCGCTCGGCAAGAAGAAGCACATCCTCATCCGCCCGGTCTGATCCGGCTGCCATTGAACAAACACACGGAAGCCGGGGCAACCCGGCTTTTTTGTTGTCGCCGGTGGCTTGCCATGGGCTGCGGTCAGACGCACATTCGGCGCTCTTTCAAACACGAGGCAGCAGATGACCGATACCGTCGAAATCACCAGCTTTGAGGGGCTTGATCCACGCATCAGCATCTTGCGAGCGGGCAGCGAAGTGGACGCGATGTTCGTGCGCACACAGCGTTTCGACGTGTTGATCGACACGCTGGGCACGCCAGCCCTCTGCCGCCAAGCACTTGAAAAGCTTTGCGTAACGCCCGGCGGAAAACCGCTCGTCATCCTCAATTCGCATATGGACTGGGACCATTTCTGGGGCAATGCGGCGCTTCGTGCATTCGGGCCGATCATCGGCCATGTCAAAACGCAGGAGCGGCTGGCCCATCCGGCAGCGCGCGCCAAGCTTGCGGAAAAATCCGGGCAGGAATCATGCTTCCATGAGGTGGAACTGATCGGCCCGTCGATCACCTTTTCCGGCGACATGAAGCTTCATGGCGGGGATTTGACGCTTCATCTTCTCCACACGCCCGGCCATACGCCGGACCATGTGGCGGTCTACATTCCGGAAATCTCAACACTTCTGCCGGTCGATGCGGTCGAGGACCCGATGCCCTGCGTGTGGTCTAAGGACCCGGATGCGCTGTTCGAGTTGCGCCGTTCGCTGCGGCAATTGCGTGATCTCAGGGCGCTGGTCGTTGCCCCGGCCCATGGCCGCACGAAAACGCCTGAGGCCATAGAGCGCAACATCGCCTATTTTGATGCGTTGGAGCGACGGGTGGCCGGGATCGACCGCAAGACATTGCAAGAGACGACTGCGCCGGAAACGATCCCCAGTCTTGCCATGGAGGATTGCGTGCCGGTTTTGCGCGTCATGGATGACGGTGAAACAGCGTTTTACCGCGACTTCCACCAACGCAACCTCATCGCGACCATCCGGGAGCGTCTGCGCCAAACCGAAGTTGCCTGAGGAACAGGATCAATACTCGAAAATCTGCCGGAACACGCCCGGAGCGATGACCGAGAGCGGGTTGATCGTCAGGTCGGGCTTGGTAAACTTGCCGGACAGCCGGAAAGTGATGCCGATCAGCCCCTTGTCGCGGCCATTGCCGAGCAGTGAGCCGATGATCGGCAGTTCGGCAAACAGGCTGTTCAGACCATAGGCCGGCATGAAAGTGCCGGTCAGGTCCATGCGACCGCGCCGGTCGCGCACGGTTCCCTGAAATGTTGCGCCGACCTGATCACCCCGCAGAACACCATTTTCCACAACGAGAACGCTGTTTCGCAGCACCAAGCGCCCAAAGGCCCGCTGGAACCCGGCGGAGTTCACATTGATGTCCTTTTTGAGCGTCTTGCTCAGGCTTTTTCCGTCCGCCCCCGTCGGCGTCGAGACCATGGATTGCAGGCGCTGCTCGTTGGTCAGGCGGAAGTTTCGGATATCAATCGACCCGCTCCAGGATTGCGCATCCATGGCGAACATTTTCAGATTCAGCAGGCCACCGGCCATGTTCTTGTAGAGATCGATGAAGCGGGCAAAGGCACCGGCATCGCCGCTGGTGATGGAAATCGTGTTGCGCCCGTCCTTCAGCATCTGGCCGACAAGCGCCTGATTGCTATCGGTCGTTGCCGTGAACTCCACCGCGGTAATATCAGACCCCTTCATCGCATAGCGGCCGGTGAAATTGGAGAGCGTCTCATCATTGAAGCCTGCCAGTTCACCAAGCTTCAGGTTGGCGGTAAAGCGGGTCTTGGCCGCCGGAACCGCCGTCTCAGTTGCCGGCTTTTCCGCTTCATAGCCGCTTTTCATCTTGCCAATGATGTTGCGCGCATCAGCGCGTTTGCCGCTGACACCGATCTCGTATCCCGCCTTGCCGTTTTTCACTGTGAGCGCGAAATCATCACCGGGCGACAGGACAACACGAGAGAAATCCGCCGAAACGAGGCCCGTGCGATTGAAATTCAAATTGCCGTTGGCACCGAAACCATCCCCGCCGAACTGCAGATTGCGCACCGCATTATCGTCACCTTCACCGGAAAGGTCGAACTTGGCCTGTGCGGCAACGCCGCTACCCTTTGACCAGCCGACCCATGGCAAAATGACACTCGCCTGCCGCAGATCGACGGTTACGGCCTGTTTCTTGTCGTCAATACGCTCCAGTTCGAAGGCAAGCGGCCCCTCGATGAAATCGCCAAGCTGCGGCGCGAGCTTCATCCAGTCCGCTTTTTCAAGCTTCGCCTTGGCCTTGATTTCCGGCGCGCCCGCATTGTTGCCGAGGGGCTGCCGGTAGCTGATGTCGACCGGGGCATCATCGACCCGCGCCTTGGCCGTCAGGGCCAATTGGGTGGGAATGACATCCAGCTGCCCCTGCGCTTTTGAGATCTGATGCGAGCCGATCGGCCGGTGAACATCGACGCCATCGAGCCCCACGCCCACCTTCCAGACGGGTTCGGGCGGCGATTGGCTGGGCAGAAGACCGAAATGCGCCTCAACATCGGCTTTGACCGGCCCGGAGAAATCCTCAGGCCGAAACTCGGTATGCTTCAGCCCGTTCATGGGACGGAAGGAGGCCAGTTCCACCACCGCGGCAGCATCACCGGAGAGCTTGACGTTCAGATCGGCCATCAACGGCTTTACATAGGCATTTTCAATCGCAAAACGCCCGCCATCAAGCGTGACCGAGCGCCCGGAACCGAAATAGGAAATGCCGTGGCTTGCCAACACTTCGGCTTTGCCGCCGTGGATTTCGACGCGTGCAGCCACATCGCGAAGGGGCGGAATGTCTGGCGGCAGATCGACGCGGAGATTTTCCACATCGAAACCCACATGCAGTTCGTTCTCATGCAATTCGAGCGGAATGGGCGGCGGCAGGATGCGACCGGCGGGAACGAAAACGGAAATCACGCCATTGCGAACGCGCCCGCCATCGAGATTAGCCACAGCCCATTGGCGCGGCTTGCGGGCCATCCAGAAGGGCCACAGCTGCTTGACGGCGTCACCGGCCATGTCCGGCACCTGTCCACCAAAGCTGATCTCCGGCGAGCCGCCCGGCACATGACGGATCACGAGAGAACCGGCAAAATTACCCGCTGCACTCGTTGCCAGAAGACGGTCGACCCGCAGCAAATGCTCACGCGTGTCAAACACACCGCTGGCCTTGGCGTCAAAGGTCAGTGGTGGCGCATCGGTTGCCCCGGAGACGGCCCCGCTTGACAGAAAATCAAGAATGTAACCCGGCCCGGTATTGTCGCCTTGCCGGTCGCGGTCGGCGACGGCCCCGGTAAACGGGATCACGGTTCGCCCGAAGGACAGGTGCGAGCGGGTAAACTCCACCGTGTCCTTGTCGAAATCGTAGAAGAAACGAATGTCTCCGCCGCTGAACTCCTGCGATTCGTAATCGGCGTAGAACATGCCCGGTTCCGCTTTGAAGCGTCCTTGCAGGGCCGCGCCTTTGCCTTCTTCATCGGCGCGCGTCGCCGAAAAAGAAAAGCCCATCACGCTGGCAAGCCCGGCGTTCAATACGCCGCTCGGGTCATAGCGAAGCGTGATCGGGGCGAGATCAAGACCGTCAAAGCTTGCATCGACAGAGACAACGCGCCCGTCGAGCGTATGGCCGGAGACGGCAAACGTCGTAACGCTCTCCTCACGCACGGCCCGGCCGGTCAGCGAAAGACCGCCCTCGTCCTGGCGTGCCAGAAGGATATCCTCAACGGAAACGACCGCCTTTCCCGGAAAGCGCAGCGTCATGCGCGAAAGCGTCATATCCCCTGACTGGCTGCGCTCGAGAAATGCCCATGCGGCATCCATGCGCGAAAAAATCTTGTCCAGCACCTGCGGAATGGAATCGACCCGCAATCCCTCAAGGCTCTCGCCATCGGTGCTCAGAAGTGCGGTATCGACATCCAGCCCATCGGCATCGACACCGCCAATGTAGAGCCTGCCCGACATGAGCGCGAGCGGATCAAGAACCAGTTGCACCGCCTTGACGTGGGCCACGGGTTTGCCGTTTTCCGGCTCTGAAACGCCCACATTCTGGGCCTCGACGGCCAGCGCCATGCGCGATGAGAAGCGCAGCGAGGCGCGCTCCACCTTCACGACAAAGCGTCCGCCCAGCGAATCATTGATGGCCGCTTCGGCCCGCCGCGCCAGTTCCGCATCCAGAAGCCCACGCTCGATGGCGACGAACAGTCCGCCAAGCGCCACACAGACAAGAAAGGCAAAACCGGCAAAAAGGCCGAGCGCCAGACGAAATTTGCGACGCTTTTTCTTATTTTTTACAAGAGGTTCCGTATGGACGGAGGACGCCTCCGACTGGACAGCCGGGATCGTTGCCCCGGAAACGTTTTCCGGTAGCCCCGCTGATGCCTGTGTTCCGTCCTGCTCCTCCATGAACTCCCTTAAACGAGCCAAACCATCCGAATCGTGTTCCGCCATAATGAACAAGACGGCTGAAAATGCGAGTTGCCCAACCGAAACGGTCGCTATTACATGTCGATTTCGCTAACCTTGTAACACGCAATATGACAGGGACCTGAACAATGACCGCCGAACTTTCGATTGGATCGTCTGCTCCTGATTTCACCCTGCCACGTGATGGCGGCGGCACAGTTTCGCTCTCACAGTTTCTGGGCCAAAAGGTGGTGCTCTACTTCTACCCGAAGGATGACACCAGCGGCTGCACGGTTGAAGCCATCGACTTTACCGCCTTGAAGGACGCTTTTGAAAAAGCCGGAACGGTTGTCATCGGCCTCTCCCCCGATAGCGTTGCCAGCCATGACAAGTTTTGTCGCAAGCATGCACTGGGTGTGATTCTCGCCGCTGACGAGGACAAGACCGCTCTTGCCGCCTATGGCGTGTGGACCGAGAAGAGCATGTATGGCCGCAAATATATGGGCGTGGAACGCACCACGGTGCTCGTCGATGCCACTGGCAAGATTGCCCGTATCTGGCCGAAAGTGAAGGTCAAAGGCCACGCTGAAGAGGTTCTCGAGGCCGCCCGCAGCCTCGGCTGAACGGGGCTACAACACCCCTCTTTAAAGGAATATTAACCTTAAGATTGTGTAATTCCTGCAAGCGAATTCCACCTCAATCCGCGCCTTTTCGAGGGCTGCAACGGTACAGGGCATGGAAATTTCGCACCAAGAACGCGCTGCGGGCACGCCCGGAACCGTTTCATCTTGCAGGAGTTGGCATCGTGGCCAGAAAATCGCAGGGTCGGATTTTTGGAAAACGGAGTGAACCGCATGTGCTGATTCTGGCACGCGGCGACGACGTTCGCCATATGACCGTGCGTCCGTGGATGGCCGCAACGCTTGCCTGCGTTGCCGGGCTTTTCACCGTCGGCTATCTCGGTGCAACCTCCTATCTCGTTTTCCGCGACAACCTGATGGGCGCCTCCTCCGCCCGCCAGGCCCGCGTTCAACATGATTATGAAGACCGCATCGCGGCCCTTCGCTCGCAACTGGACCGCATTACCTCGCGTCAGCTTCTGGATCAGCAGGTGGTAGAGGAAAAGGTCGAGAAGTTGCTTGAGCAGCAGATGGCTCTGTCGCTGCGACAGGGCAAGATCGGCACCCTTCTCGACAAGGCCAGCGTAAAGACCTCGCGCCCCGGCGCTGATGTGCCCATTCCGACACCCAGCCCCCTTGCCCTTGGCAAGCAGGCGTCGCTTGCGTCTGGCAACAAGGGTGTCGAGGCTCTGGAAAACCTTCTTTCGGGCGGCAAGGCTGCGCCGTCGCCTGCGCCCTCTGCGACACTTGCCGCCTACGCGCCTGCGTCGCGTGAGAGCGTTGCGGATCGCGCCGACCGCGTTTTTACCAATGTGACCCGCTCGCTGAAAAATATCGAGGTGGAGCAACTGACCCATATTGCCGGTCTTGCCGATAACGCCTCCGGCACTGCCGACGCCATTACCAGCATCTTGCGCGGCACGGGCGTTGATGTGCCTGAGGTCAAGGTCGCGTCGGCCAATACCGCCATGGGCGGCCCGTTCATTCCGGTCGGCGGCAAGGAAGCCTTCGAAGTCTCGCTGCACCGCCTCGACAAAGCGCTTGATCATCTTGAAACCGTTCGCGAAACGGCCCGCAAGCTGCCCTACGGAAACCCTGCTCCGGGCCGCGATATTACCTCCACTTTTGGCACGCGCACCGATCCCTTCTTCGGTCGCCCTGCCCTTCACGCCGGCATTGATTTTCGCTCCGAAGTGGGCGCACCCATCCGCGCCACCGGCGCTGGCAAGGTGATCGCCGCCGGCTATTCCGGTGGTTACGGCAACATGGTGGAAATCGACCACGGACAGGGAATTATCACACGGTTCGGCCACATGTCGCGCATTCTGGCAACCGTTGGCCAGCACGTCGAACTGGGAGACGTGATTGGCGAAGCCGGGTCCACGGGCCGCTCTACAGGCCCGCATCTGCACTACGAAGTGCGCCGCGACGGACAGGCCATCGACCCCATGCGATTCCTCAATGCGGGCATCAAGCTCACGAATTATTTGAACTGAACTGCTGCTTCTTTTGCCAGCTTTGCGAAAAGTCGCAAATAATCACGCGACTTTGCCCGGTTTTCTTGACTTTCAAGCAATTTAGCACTAATTGCCGCTGCGAAATGTAGTGACGTAATGCACTCATATCCGCTGGAACGTGTCGCGCGAAAATGTGCGGCGGATTTGCGACAACGACATGCCCGAAACCTGGATGTGAAAGCCCGTCTGGCGAATGTATCCATTCGCGACGTGCTTCAAAACCGCAATGGAAGCAGTTTCCCCTTTGACGACCTTCGCTGATCTTGGCCTGAGCCAGAAAGTAGTTTCCGCCGTTTCCGACGCCGGATACACCATCCCGACCCCCATTCAGGCGGGTGCTATTCCTCACGCGCTGGAGCGCCGCGACATCTGCGGCATCGCTCAGACGGGGACGGGCAAGACGGCCTCCTTCGTGCTGCCGATGCTCACGCTTCTGGAAACCGGCCGTGCCCGGGCCCGTATGCCGCGCACGCTCATTCTGGAGCCAACCCGCGAGCTGGCCGCACAGGTTGCCGAGAACTTCGAGAAGTACGGCAAGAATCACAAGCTCAACATTGCTCTCCTGATCGGCGGCGTTTCCTTCGATGAACAGGACCGCAAGCTGGAACGCGGCGCGGATGTGCTGATTGCCACGCCGGGCCGCCTGCTTGATCATTGCGAGCGTGGCAAGCTTCTGATGACCGGCGTCGAGATCCTCGTGATCGACGAAGCCGACCGCATGCTCGACATGGGTTTCATTCCCGACATCGAACGCATCGCCAAGATCATTCCCTTTACCCGCCAGACCCTGTTCTTCTCGGCCACCATGCCGGCGGAAATCCAGAAGCTGGCTGATCGCTTCCTGCAGAACCCGGTTCGTGTCGAAGTCGCGCCGCCGTCTTCCACGGCCAAGACCGTGACCCAGCGCCTCGTGGCGTCCAACGGCAAGGATTACGAAAAGCGCGCCATCCTGCGTGACGTGATCAACGCACAGGACGACCTGAAGAACGCCATCATCTTCTGCAATCGCAAGAAGGATGTGGCCGATCTCTTCCGCTCGCTGGACCGCCACGGTTTCTCCGTCGGCGCCCTGCATGGCGACATGGACCAGAACTCGCGCACCAAGATGCTGCAGGGTTTCAAGGACAACAAGATTACCCTTCTCGTCGCTTCGGACGTTGCTGCACGCGGTCTCGACATTCCCGATGTCAGCCACGTCTTCAACTTCGATGTTCCGATCCACGCCGAAGACTATGTTCACCGCATTGGCCGCACGGGTCGCGCCGGTCGTTCAGGCCGCGCCTTCACGCTGGTAACGCGTCGTGACACCAAACATCTCGACGCCATCGAAAAACTGATTGGCGAAAAGATCGAATGGCACAATGGCGATCTCGCCGCCCTGCCCGCCGAAACGGCCGCCAGCGAAGACGACCGTCGCAGCAAGGGCCGTGGCCGTGATCGCGACCGTGGCGGCAAGCGTGGCGAACGCGGCGAACGTCGTGGCAAGTCTGCCGCTGTGCAGGCGATCGAGTCCGTGGACGAAGCGCCGGTGGTGGTCGCCGAGGTTGCCGTCGAGGCTGCCCCCGTCGCAGCGCCTGTTGCGGCTGCAAAGCCCGAACCGCGCGCCGAGCGCCCGGAACGTGCCGAGCGGGCGGATCGCCGTCCGCGCGAAGATCACCGCCCGGATCGCCGCAACGCTCCGGCCAATGACGACAGCCGTGACCGTCGCAACCGTTACCGCGAACGCGATGACGGCCCGACGCCGGTTGGCTTTGGCGATGACATTCCGGCTTTCATGCTGATTGTCGCTTCGGCTGCCAAGAACTGATCATGGCGACGACAGGGCTGCCCGGCATTGACTTTCCGGGCGTCGGCGTCGGACTTCTGATCCTGCGCGACGGGAAAATCTTGCTTTGCCGTCGCCTCAAGGCCCCGGAAATCGGTTTCTGGAACATTCCCGGCGGCAAGCTTGATTTCATGGAACGCGCCGCTGAAGCGGCTCGCCGTGAAACGCAAGAAGAGACCGGCCTCGTCATCGGCGAGGTTCGTTTTCTCGGCGTTGATGAGCGCGTGTTCGAAAACGACCAGCATCACTGGATCTCCCTGCTTTACGCAACGGAAGACTTTACCGGCGAAGCCCGCATCATGGAGCCGGAAAAGCACAGCGGCCTTGAATGGTTCGCGCTTGATGCGCTTCCTGATCAGCTTTCGGAGTTTGCAAAGACGGCGATCCGCCTTCTTTGATCAGCGGCTGCGCAAGCCTGCCTCAAACGCCAGACGTGCCCATTGCGCCATCAGGTCGGGATCATCCCAGGCATCATCGGGAACAGACCAATAGGGCATGGCCCCGGTCTTGCCGTCCTTGCGCTCATATATCCACTGCCGGGCACCGGCTTCGGCAAAGCGCGGGGCGGTTTCGGCATCGGCCTTCAGCAAAATCTCGCCTTGCACTTCCAGCGCGAATATAACGCCATCGCAATACATGCCCTTGCCGCCAAACATCCGGCGGATGGTGATCGGTCCAAGCGACTGGAAGATTTCGCGGATTTCGTCATTGTCCATGAGGTTACAACGCTTTGAAGGCGCGCTCGAAATACATGAGCGCGGCACTGTTCGGGCCTAAATGAATGGCTTCGACTTCGCCGATCAGGATCATGTGGGTTGCGACCTGCTTCGCCTCGATCAGGCGGCAGTCAAAGGCGGCCATGGCATCGGCCAGAACTGGCGCGCCGGTGGCAAGATTCAGCCATTTGGCCTTGGCAAAGCGTTCTTCGACCGGCAGCTTGCCCATGCCGGAAAAGGCTTCGGCAAGCGGTTGCTGGTCTGCGGCAAGGGAATTGAGGGCAAAGCGCCCGCTTTTCGTAAAAAGTTCGTTGGCCTGATTTCCGGCATTGAGGCAGACCAGAACCGTTGCCGGATTATCCGACACCGAGCAGGCCGCTGTGACCGTAACCCCGCGTTTTTCCTCGCCCATCGCAGTCGTGACGATCTGCACATGGCCCGCATAGCGGCTCATGGCATTGCGATAGAGAACGGGATCAATAGTCTTGGCGGTCATTCTTTTTTCCTTTCGGCAGGCCAGTTGGAAACTCCATACAAACCGGCGCGCATTTCCCAGTCTGGCAGAAAAGGATTACCGCTTTTGCCAATAGGCCCGGAAAAGTGGCATTGACAGGCGCTCGCGGCTTTCTTGTCACAGTTCGCTTGGATAAGATGCCGAAAAATCAGCTGGAAAGTTCTCATGTCCCGCATTCATGGCCTGCTCGCATCCCTTCTTCTGGTTCTCGTCCCCATGGGTGCGCGGGCCGAAGGTGGCGTTCTGGCGGTGATTGCCCCGAAGGATGGCCCCTTTGCGGAGTTGGGCAACCAGATCCGCGCGGGCGCAAAGCAACTGGCCGGTGAGAAAAAGCTGAAACTGACCGACATTGCCGAAACCTGCGAGGCTGGCAGCGGCACGGCGCTGGCCGATGCCATCATCAAGGCCAAGGCATCTGCCGCCATCGGCTTTCTGTGTGGCGACAGTCTGGATGGTGCAGGCGACGCCTTGAAAGCGGCGGCCATTCCAGCACTTTCCGTTTCCGTGCATTCGAAGATCCTTTTCGAGGATGCCGAAAAAGAGGGTTGGCCCTTCTTCACCCTGGCCCCTTCTTTCGAGCAGCAGGCCGACAAGCTGGCCGAAGTCGTTGTCAGCCAATGGCAGGGCGCGACCTTTTCCATCATTGAGGACGGCACGCTGCCATCGCGCGAACTGGCCGATGCCACCAAGACCCGGCTGGACGACAAGGGGCTGAAACCGATTTCAAGCGACACGATCCGCCCCGGTCAGGAAAACCAGGTCGCGCTGTTGCGCCGTCTCGTCAAGGCCGGGGTTTCCCATGTGCTTTTCACAGGGGAGCGAAGCGATGCGGCGATCCTCCAGCGGGATGCGGCATCGGAAAATGCCAGCCTGAGCCTTCTGGGCGGCGAAGCCATGAATGCCGCCGATGGTGCGGTTCGCCTGACCGACGGCGCGCAGGCGGTGCTGCTACCAGAGGTTCCGCCCTCCGCGTCCGCTCTTGCCGAAACCTTCCGCCGCAACGGTATCCGCCCCGAAGGCTACGTGATCCCCGCCTATAGTACCGCGCTGATCGCCGCCGAGGCCGTTTCGGCGGCGGCAACGTCGGGAAAGCCGGTCGCCGCTGAACTGGCAAGCCGCCGGTTTGATACGCCGCTTGGTGCCATTTCCTTTCAAGGCGGGAAGCCCACCGGGAACCCTTATGCGTTGATGGTCTGGCAAGGGGGTGCCTTCCAGCCTGTTCCGTAAAGGACAAACAGCGCTGCAAGGTTGTTTGCGAAGGGTGCGAATGATAAGGGAGCGCTCAATAAGGAGCGCGGCCCCGCCAGCCGCCTGATTGCCAGACAGGATTCAGACCATGACCGCAAGATCGATCCGCATTGCCCCGTCCATCCTCGCCGCCGATTTCGCCCGCCTTGGCGAAGAAGTGCGCGATGTGACCGAAGCCGGGGCGGAATGGATTCATCTCGATGTGATGGACGGCCATTTCGTGCCGAATATTTCCTATGGCCCGGCGGTCATCCAGTCGCTGCGCAAGCACAGCGATGCGGTGTTTGATTGCCATCTGATGATTGCCCCTGCCGATCCCTATCTTGAAGCCTTCGCCAAGGCGGGCTGCGACGTGATCACCGTTCACGCTGAGGCCGGTCCTCATCTGCACCGCTCGCTGCAGACCATTCGCGGCCTTGGCAAGAAGGCTGGCGTTTCGCTGAACCCGGCAACGCCGCTCTCGATGATCGAGAATGTGCTGGATGATATCGACCTGCTGCTGATCATGAGCGTCAACCCCGGCTTCGGCGGTCAGAAGTTCATCCATTCGCAGGTGGACAAGATTGCCAAGGCGAGCGCCATGATCGGTGATCGCCCGATCGACATCGAAGTGGATGGCGGCGTGACCGTGGAAACCGCGCCGCTGGTCGCCAAGGCGGGTGCCAATGTGCTGGTGGCGGGCTCTGCCGTCTTCAAGGGCACCGGCGTCGAAGCCTATCGCGGCACCGTTGCGGGCATCCGTCAGGCTGCCCTTGCCGGTCGCGGCTGAGACCGCCCCGCTTGCGCGCCCGGCTGAAAGCAAGCTTGCCATCGCCTGCGGCGCTCTTCATCGGCGCGCCGCTCTGGGGCCTTGTCATGATGCTTTCGGCAGTCGCCGTGCTTTATGTTCGCGGCAGCCTGCTATGGCGCGCCGATTGGCTGCTTCTTGCCATCTACTTCGCCGGTGCGATGATCGGTTACGCGCTGGCGCTTCCCGTTTCCCGCTTTTGCGGGCTGGGCAGGCGTCTTGAAACGCGCTTTGCCGCCACGTTTTTCAGCCTGACACTTTTTACCACGGGCATGACGGCCTTCATCTTCGCCATGCAGTACCGCGCCTTTTATGCGCAGTGGCATGACCCGTTCATGACCGTTCATTGGGTCCTGCAATTCATCTTCACCAGTGGCGCGGCGGTGGTTCATTACGTTGCTTTGGGTCTCAGGCTCTATTTACCCATCGGAATCGTCGCTCTCTTTGCAACAAGTGCGATTATGGCGCGCCGCATGCGTTGAGATTGCGGGCTTGTTTTGCTAAAGCGCCCCCATGTTTTCCGCTTGAAAAGGACCGGCCCATGATCCCTCGTTATTCCCGACCCGAAATGGTCGCCATCTGGTCGCCCGAAACCCGCTTCCGCATCTGGTTCGACATCGAGTCCCATGCCTGCGACGCGCTTGCCGCCATCGGCGTCATTCCGCAGTCGGCAGCCGATACGATCCGTGAAAAGGGTTCCGCCGCGCAGTTCGATACCGCCCGTATCGACGAGATCGAAGCCGTCACCAAGCACGACGTGATCGCGTTCCTCACGCACCTGGCCGAGTTTGTCGGTCCCGACAGCCGCTTCGTCCATCAGGGCATGACCTCTTCGGACGTGCTTGACACCTGCCTCAACGTGCAGCTGACGCGCGCCGCCGACATCCTGATCGATGACCTCGACAAGCTGCTGGCCGCCCTCAAGCGCCGCGCTTTCGAGCATAAGGACACCGTGACCATCGGTCGTTCGCACGGCATTCATGCCGAGCCAGTCACTTTCGGCCTCAAGCTCGCTCTGGCCTATGCCGAATTCGACCGTTGCAAGGCCCGCCTGATTGCGGCCCGCGAGGAAGTCGCCACCTGCGCCATCTCCGGCGCTGTCGGCACCTTCGCCAATATCGACCCGCGCGTTGAAGAACATGTGGCCAAGGCCATGGGCCTGAAGCCGGAGCCGGTTTCGACGCAGGTGATCCCGCGTGACCGTCATGCCATGTTCTTTGCAACGCTCGGCGTCATTGCCTCGTCGGTTGAGCGTCTGGCCATCGAAGTCCGCCACCTGCAGCGGACCGAAGTTCTGGAAGCAGAAGAGTATTTCTCGCCGGGCCAGAAGGGCTCGTCGGCCATGCCGCACAAGCGCAATCCGGTGCTGACCGAAAACCTGACGGGCCTTGCCCGCATGGTGCGCTCCTACGCCCTGCCCGCCATGGAAAATGTGGCGCTCTGGCATGAGCGCGACATCTCGCACTCTTCGGTCGAGCGCATGATCGGCCCGGATGCGACGGTGACGCTTGATTTCGCGCTGGCCCGCCTCACCGGCGTCATCGACAAGCTGCTCATCTACCCCGAGAACATGATGAAGAACCTCAACAAGTTCCGGGGTCTTGTTCACTCGCAGCGCGTTCTGCTGGCGCTGACGCAGGCCGGTGTTTCGCGCGAGGATTCCTATCGCCTCGTGCAGCGCAACGCCATGAAGGTGTGGGAACAGGGCAAGGACTTCCTTGAGGAACTGCTGGCGGACGCCGAGGTTCGCGCCGCCCTTTCCGAAGAGGAAATCCGCGAGAAGTTCGACCTTGGCTACCACACCAAGCACGTGGATACGATCTTCCGCCGCGTATTCGGCGAAGCCTGATCCTTCCAAAAGGGGCGGTGGCAACGCCGCCCCTTCATCTTCTGCAAGCAGTGTGAGGCAAAGCCCATGAAAGTCGCGGACGCCGAAATCCTGATCGTGCCGGGCCTTGGCAATTCCGGCGAAGGCCATTGGCAGACCCGCTGGGAAGAACGCCTTTCCAGTGCGCGCCGCATCGAACAGGCGGATTGGGACAATCCGGTGCTGGAGCACTGGACCAACCGCATCGTGCGCGAAGTCGCTGTGTCCACGAAACCAGTCGTGTTCGTGGCGCATTCGCTGGGCATTCCCACCGTGTTGCACGCACTTCCGAAGCTCACGCGCCCTGTCGCGGGTGCCTTCTTTGTCGCGCCGCCGGATGTGACCGATCCGTCGCGCGTGCCACCCTCCGTTGCGGCTTTCGGGCCTTATCCGACAACACGGCTTGCCTTCCCCTCCGTCACCATTGCCAGCCGCAACGATCCTTACTGCGCCTTCGAGACGGTGGAGGCGATGACCAATCTCTGGCACTCGCTGCTGATCGATGCCGGTGAATCAGGCCATATCAATGCTGCATCGGGCCACGGCCCCTGGCCGGAAGGCACGATGGTCTTTGCCCAGTTCCTCAGCCAGCTTGAGGCACCCCTGCTGCATTGATGCCATTCGCCATCCGGTCAAATTGACAAAGCAAATTTCACCTGCCCTATTGATTGATAATAAAAGAGAATCAGGCAGATGAAAAAATGGTTCGTGTGACGGCAAAGCCAGCCTCGACCAAAAACACCAAAGCGAGTGGCGGAGCATCCGGCCACACGCTGGATTCGGTTTTTCTGGCGGCTGCCGTTCTCGATTCCGCCGGACACATTCTTGAGGCCAACCGCCCCTTTCTCGAGGGTTGGACGGTCGAAGAAAACGGCATTTCCGGCTCACCCCTCAGCGATCTTCTTCATACAGACGATACCACAGCGCTTGCCAAAACCCTTGCGGGCCTGAAAGCCAAGGTCGCCCCTCCGACAACCATCGAACTGCGTTTCAAGAGCGCCGACGGTGCCTATCGCTCCGGTCTGTGCACGCTTTCCACTTTGCCGGGAAAGGGCTCCTCCAAGCCTTCGATTCTCCTGCAAATCATGCCGCTCGATAGTGTAGTGGAGCGCTACAAGACGCTTTCCATTGATGAAGAGCGCTGGCGCTTTGCACTCAACGCCTCGCGTCTTGGCGTCTGGGATCATGACTTCCGAAACAACACGTTCGAGTTTTCGCCCCTGTGGCTGAACATCCGTGGTTTCGATACGCCGGATGAACTTCTGCACAACACGCCCGAATGGATTCATCAGGTCCATCCGGATGACCGCGATTTCGTGCAAACGGCCGTTGAGCGGCAGAACAACAATGACCCGGACTATACGGTTTTTCGTTACCGCATCCGCCACCGCAATGGTGAGTGGATCTGGATCGAGTGCCGTGGCATGGGCGTCCAATGGGATGCGGATGGCAAGCTCCTGCGGGCGATTGGCACCGATGCGGATGTCACCAGCCGCAAGGACTGGGAAGACCAGATGACGGCCATGTCGCGCCGCGTACGGCTGGCGCTGGACATTTCCAGCATCGGCGTGTTCGAGGCGAACCTGACCAAGGGCATCTCCGATTGGGATGACCGGATGTACGACATCTACGGCCTTGATCGGGATCAGACGGTTTTTGTCGGCGACGCCTGGGAAAAGTTGCTTCATCCGGAGGATCGCGACCGCGTTCTCGAGAAGATGAACTTCCATCTCGAGCATCTCCTGCCCCATTCCGACGAGTTTCGCATTGTGCGCCCGGACGGCACCGTCGCCTATATCCGCTCCCGCTCACAGCCTTTCATCGAAAGCGGCACCGGCGACCACAAGGTTATCGGTGCGGATTGGGATGTGTCCGAGGATGTGGAAATGCAGCGCCAGTTACGGCAGGCGCGCGATCTGGCGGAAGCCCATAACCGCGAGCTGGAAGCTGCGCGGGCACGTATCGAGCATAACGCGCTGCACGACCACCTGACAGGCCTGCCGAACCGCCGCTATCTCGATCAGATTCTCGACAGCATTGACGATGACGTGAATGTCGCCATCCTGCATATCGACCTCGACCGTTTCAAGGAAATCAACGACACGGCGGGCCATGCCGCCGGTGACGCCATGTTGCGCTATGCGGCTGACGTGTTGAGCGGCTGCGTGCGCAAGGAGGACTTTATTGCCCGTATCGGCGGCGATGAGTTCGTTGTGCTGTCGCGTTCGCGCAGCCCGCAAGGCTACCTCATCCCGCTCGCCAAGCGAATTATCCGGGAGTTGTGCAAGCCGGTGGAAATTGGTGGCATCTCTTACCGCATCGGTGCCAGTATCGGCATTGCCAGCCGCCAGCGGCAAGGTCAGGACGCGCGGCAATTGCTGCAGAACTCGGATATCGCGCTTTATCGCGCCAAGAATCTCGGCCGCAACCGGCATGAGATTTTTTCGCCGGACATGCAGCACGAAATCATCCGCCTGAAAAAGACCGCCGACGAAATTCTGCTGGCTCTGGAACGGCGGGAATTCGTACCGCACTACCAGTTGCAGTTTGATGCGCGCACGCTGAACGTCTGCGGCGTCGAAACACTGGCGCGCTGGAACCATCCGGACAAGGGTGTTCTCTCCCCGGACAAGTTCCTGTCGGTTGCCGAAAATCTGGATGTGATGGCGACGATTGATGCCCAGATTCTGGAACAGGCGGTCCGCGATTTCGCCAAGTGGCAATCCGCGGGGCTGTCGATCCCGAAGATTTCGGTCAACGTGTCGGCCCGCCGTCTCAGCGACCCGCAACTCGACCTCAGCCTGAAAGGCCTGCCCATCCAGCCGGGAACCGTTTCCTTCGAGCTTCTGGAATCGGTGTTCCTTGATGATCATGATCGGGTTGTGGAGGAAAACCTCAGGACGCTTCAATCGCGCGGCATCGATATCGAGATTGATGACTTCGGGTCCGGCCACGCGTCGATTGTCGGATTGGTGCGACTTGGGCCGAAAATGCTCAAAATTGACCGCGAACTGGTCCAGCCGATTCTCAATTCACCGGAACAGCGCCGCCTCGTGCGCTCGATCATCGACATCGGTCAATCGCTCAACATCCGCGTGATGGCGGAAGGCGTGGAAACGGCAGCGCACATCTCCATTCTGCGCGATCTCGGCTGCGATGCGTTGCAAGGATTTGCGCTGGCCCGCCCGATGACGGCGAAGGACCTTCCCGCCTTTATTCGCAACAGCAAATGGCGCGACATTCTGCCACTCGACTGACGTGGGCTGGATACTCGAACTTCTTTGCGCAAAGAAAAAGGCCGCCCTGAGCCAGGTGCGGCCTTCTGTCTCATCCCGAAAAAAACGGGAAAATCAGGCGTTGCTGATCTGATCAACCGCCGTTGCCAGCAGATCAACCATCTGCTTGCGCAGGTCTTCATCGCTCACGGCAACGCCGGCGGCGTCAAAATCAGCGCGAACCTTGCGGAATACGTCTTCGTCACCGGCTTCTTCAACGTCAGCGGCCACCACTTCGGCTGCGTAAGCGGCAGCATCAGCCTTGCCCAGCTTCTCGGCAGCCCAAAGGCCAAGGAGCTTGTTGCGGCGGGCTTCCGCCTTGAACCGCAGCTCCTGATCGTGGGCGAACTTGTTTTCAAATGCCTTTTCGCGATCGCCAAAAGTGCTCATCTGGCCTCTCCCTGTCGGTCAGTCTTCAATTTGTTTGCCACCATAAATCAAAAGCGCGCCGGAAGTGCAATCCGCACTTAGGCTATTCCCGAAGCAATTTATGCATGGTTTGTCGTTTTTACAGGGGCGTCGACCTGCAAATTTCAGGAATGATCGGCTTTCTTCCCGTTCCATGACGCAGAAAGGCCTCCGGACCACTGAAGTTCCGAAGGCCTTGGTGATGGAAGTGTCTTTCAGGCCGGATCAGGCCTTGCGCATGTCCGTCAGAACATCCTGCAGGAGGCTTGCCATGCGGGCCTGGATTTCATCGTCCGAAACCTTGACGCCAGCAGCGTCGAAATCGTTGCGAAGGCGCGCAAATTCGCCATGACGGCGCTCGAGACCGCTGGTCACCAGCTCGTCGGCGTAACCGTCAACGTCATCCTTGCCCAGAAGTTCGCCGGCCCACTGGCCGAGACGCATGTTGCGGCGTGCCTTGGCAACGAAGTTGTTCTTTTCTTCGATGACGAAGCCGGTTTCCTGAGCGAGCGCGCGTTGCTTGAGAGCATTCATTGTCTTTGTCCCCGTTTTTTAAGTTATCAGCGGTCCTCTTGTCGGGCCGTGACGCCATTGGTAGCGGGAAAAATTTGAAAATCGGTGTAGGTTGGTGGTGAATGATTCCCAAAGATTTCAGCGCCGCACGGCAGGCTGTGAACGCATACGGGACTGGGAGATTGTGAAACGCGTTCTTTTCCGTTAAGGGGACGCCAGAAAACTGATAAGCGCGGCTCACATCCGCGCCCAACATGAGATGAACGATATGAACCGCCGCCGCCGCATTTATGAAGGCAAGGCCAAGATCCTTTACGAGGGTCCTGAGCCGGGCACGCTGATCCAGTTCTTCAAGGATGATGCGACCGCCTTCAACAAGAAGAAGCATGCCGTCATCGACGGCAAGGGCGTTCTGAACAACCGCATCTGCGAGTACATCTTCACGCACCTGAACAAGATCGGCATTCCGACGCATTTCATCCGCCGCCTGAACATGCGCGAGCAGCTGATCCGCGAAGTGGAAATGATTCCGCTGGAAATCGTCGTGCGCAATGTCGCCGCCGGTTCGCTTTCCGAGCGTCTGGGCATCGAGGAAGGCGTGGTTCTGCCGCGCTCCATCATCGAGTTCTATTACAAGTCCGACGCGCTGAACGATCCGATGGTCTCGGAAGAGCACATCACGGCCTTCGGCTGGGCCAACCCGGCTGAACTGGACGACATGATGGCGCTCGCCATCCGCGTCAACGACTTCCTCTCCGGCCTCTTCCTTGGCGTCGGCATTCAGCTTGTCGATTTCAAGATCGAATGCGGCCGCCTGTTTGAGGGCGACATGATGCGTATCATTCTGGCCGACGAAATTTCGCCGGACAGCTGCCGTCTGTGGGATATTGAAACCCACGAGAAGATGGACAAGGACCGTTTCCGACGCGATCTGGGTGGCCTTCTGGAAGCCTATTCCGAAGTCGCCCGCCGTCTCGGCATCATCAACGAAAACGAACCGATCCGCGGTGGCGGCCCGGTTCTCGTCAAGTAAGCAAAGAGGCACGAAGACAGTGATCAAGGCACGCGTGACCGTAACGCTCAAGAACGGCGTACTCGACCCGCAGGGCAAGGCAATCGAAGGTGCGCTCGGCGCACTTGGCTTCGAAGGCGTTGGCCATGTTCGTCAGGGCAAGGTTTTCGATCTGGAACTGGAAGGCAGCGACAAGGCCAAGGCCGAAACGGACCTGAAGGCCATGTGCGAAAAGCTGCTCGCCAACACCGTCATCGAGAACTACTCGATCGCCATCCTCTAAACAGAGACCCGCCGCCATGAAATCCGCCGTTCTCCAGCTTCCGGGCCTTAACCGCGACCGCGACATGATCGCCGCGCTGACCAAGATTTCCGGTCACGCTCCGGTCACCGTATGGCAGACCGAAACCGAACTGCCGGATGTTGACCTGATCGTCATCCCCGGCGGCTTCTCTTATGGTGACTACCTGCGTTGCGGCGCCATTGCCGCCCGCATGCCGGTCATGCAGGCCGTGAAAAAGGCCGCTGAAAAGGGTGTGAAGGTTCTGGGCGTGTGCAACGGCTTCCAGATCCTGCTTGAGGCAGGCCTCCTGCCCGGCGCACTGATGCGCAATGCCTCGCTGAAGTTCGTCTGCCGCGAAGTGAAGCTGGTTGTGGCCAACGCCGCCACCGATTTTACCCGCGCCTATGCCGAAGGTCAGGTCATCCGCTGCCCGGTCGCCCATCATGACGGCAATTTCTTCGCCGACACGCAGGAACTGGCCCGCATTGAAGGCAATGGCCAGGTGGTGTTCCGCTATGCCGAGGGCACGAACCCGAACGGCTCGCTGAATGACATTGCCGGCGTGATCAACGAAAAGGGCAACGTGCTTGGCATGATGCCTCACCCGGAAAACCTGATTGAAGCTGCCCATGGCGGCAATGACGGGCGCGGCATCTTCGCTTCCGCCCTCGACGTGATCGCGGCCTGATCAAGGCCGCATCCTCTCCATTCTCCATTGAAACGGACGCCCCCATGCGCATCGCCCGCAAGCCCTTGATCGTTTCCGCTGCCCTGCTCGGCCTTGCCGGTCTGGCGCTTTCCGGCTGCGGTTCGTCGCGCACGGCCCCTTCGGTCGCGCCGGGTCGCGCCGCATTGCCGACCATGGAACGTGTGGCGCTGGGTGCCAATTCTTGCTGGTTCAAGTCGCGCGATGCCGCCTTTGCCGGTTATCGTCTGGCCCCGGAACTGAACTCCTTCTCCGGTCGCCCGCGCATCCTCGTGGTGCCCGCGCACAGCCCGGAGGCGCGTCCGCTTCTTGTCGTTGAGGCAGAGGGCAATCCGGCCCGCCTCGCCGCCTACGGCCCGCTGATGGGCTCTGCGAACGCGGCCCGCATCTCGACCGACGTGAACCGTTGGGCCGCCGGCGGTCAGGGCTGCTGAGGCCCACAGTCACCTACCGACAAAAAAAGACCCCGCCGAAGCGGGGTCAGGCGCTGGAGAGGCATCCGGCCTCTACCAGAGGAAATGTGATTTCCCGGCCTCGCGCTCCGCTTCGATGCGCGTCACGCCAATGTCTTTGAGACTGTCGTCTGACAGTTCGCGCAGCACCGCACGTCCGCGCCGCATTTCCAGCCACAGGCAAAAGCGTGCCCAAATGCGCGCGATCAGGCCGCCCGATACCACCACGTTGCGCGCCGCAGGCGACAGCATGTCACCCGTTGCGTGAAACTGGCTTTCCCGCGCGTAGGCGTCGGGATACATTGTATCGATTGTCACCAAGTACTGATCCATCTTGCGCATAATTGCACCCGTTTGCTTTGTTATTGTCTGGCATTGTCACTATCATTGACAAAACAATTGATGCAATTTACAAATTGTCTCCATGACAAATTGGCTTCCTGATCTCTCCTCGGGCGAAGGCCCGCTTTATTTGCGCCTCGCCGATGCGATTGAAGGCGCGATCAATGATGGCGCCCTGCCCGCCGGGGCGAAATTACCCCCGCAGCGCAATCTGGCCTTCGACATTGGCGTCACGATTGGCACCGTCAGTCGCGCCTATGCGGCGGTCCACGAACGCGGGCTCGTGAGCGGTGAAGTGGGACGCGGCACCTATGTGCGCGACCGCAAGACGCCCACCGCCACCGCGACCCATGACCCGGTCGTCGCCTCGCTGGCCGGGACGCGCCACACCCAATCGGCCCCGGACCGCTATCGCTTCGACACAACGGGCGCGCCAGATGTCGGCCAGAATGTCCTTATTGATCATCACATCAGCGAAATTGCGCGGGACCTGCCACTGGCGACGGTCGGCTATACCCATGCCTATCCGGAAAGCTGGGGAATGGCCGGGGCGCGCTGGCTCTCCAAGGGAAACTGGTCACCAGACCCCGAAAGCGTTGTCACCACGCTTGGCGCGCATGCCGCCATCATGAGCGTGATAACCGCGATGACCGCGCCCGGCGACCGCATCGTTTTCGAAAACCTCACCTATTCCCACATCAGCCGCAGCGCTTCGTTGGTCGGCCGGCGCGTGGCCCTGACGGAGATCGATGAGCACGGCCTCATTCCCGAGGAATTCGAAAAGGTTTGCGCCCAGCAGCACCCGAAGCTCGTTTTCATCATGCCGTCCGGCCACAATCCGACCTGCGTGACCCTTCCCGAAGACCGCCGCCGCGCCATTGCCGATATTGCCCGACGCCACAATGTGTGGATCATCGAGGACCATCTTTATGGCGGTATGCGTCAGGACGGCCTGCCGATGATTGCGGAATTCGCGCCAGACATCACCTTCGTGGTCGGTGGCCTGTCAAAGTCGGTGGCCGCGGGCGTTCGGGGTGGCTGGGTCGCCTGCCCGACCCATTTCGCGACCCGCGTGCGCATTGCCCACAAGATGATGACCGGCGGACAGCCTTTCCTTCTGGCGGAGCTCGCGGCCCGGCTGGTTCTCAGCGGAGACGCCGACACGATCCGCAACCGCTGCCTTGCCGAAATCGGCGCGCGCGAAAAGGTCGCCCGCCAGACATTGCAGGGGCTGGATTTCGAATCGCACCCGGAAACACCGTTCCTGTGGTTGCGCCTGCCCGACCCCTGGATGTCCGGCACGTTCCGCGCCGCGGCGCTCAATGAAGGCGTTCTGATCGATGATGAGGACGAATTCAAACCGGGGCGCAGCGACAAGGTGTGGCACCGGGTACGCATCGGCTTCTCGATTCCGCCGAATGTCTCGGATGTGGCCACGGGGCTCACCATCCTGCGCCGCCTGCTCGACAATGGCGCGACGGGTTACGACAGCGTGGCGTGATCCGCGCTGCCGAACCGGCAAAAGCTGGTGGCGTTTCGCCTTTTCGGCGCATTTTCCTGTCGCGTCGGCGCATCACATGGGTTAAAGAGGGCGCGAAACCAATCCCCCTTTGCGCACGGATTAGCCAAGCCCCATGACCATCCCCAACGATATCCAGATCACCCCGGAACTCGTCGCCGCGCATGGCCTCAAGCCGGATGAATATCAGCGTATTCTGGATCTCATCGGCCGCGCGCCGAGCTTTACGGAGCTTGGCATCTTCTCCGCCATGTGGAACGAGCACTGCTCCTACAAGTCGTCGAAGAAGTGGCTGCGCACGCTGCCGACCTCCGGCGCTGTGGTCATTCAAGGCCCCGGCGAAAATGCGGGCGTGGTCGATATTGGCGATGGCGAAGCCGTCATCTTCAAGATGGAAAGCCACAACCACCCGTCCTACATCGAACCCTATCAGGGCGCGGCAACGGGCGTTGGCGGCATTCTGCGCGACGTGTTCACCATGGGCGCGCGCCCCATCGCTGCCATGAACGCCCTGCGTTTCGGTGCGCCGGATCACCCGAAGACCCGTCACCTTGTTTCCGGCGTCGTTGCAGGCGTTGGCGGCTATGGCAACTCCTTCGGCGTTCCGACGGTGGGCGGCGAAGTGGAGTTTGATGCCCGTTATAACGGCAACATCCTCGTCAACGCCTTTGCTGCCGGTCTGGCCCGCACCGATGCCATCTTCCTGTCGGAAGCCAAGGGCGTTGGCCTGCCGGTCGTCTATCTCGGCGCCAAGACAGGCCGCGATGGCGTGGGCGGCGCGACCATGGCCTCGGCGGAATTCGACGAGTCCATCGAAGAAAAGCGCCCGACCGTTCAGGTCGGTGACCCCTTCACCGAAAAGTGCCTGCTGGAAGCCTGCCTTGAACTGATGCAGACCGGCGCGGTCATCGCCATTCAGGATATGGGCGCTGCGGGTCTCACCTGCTCGGCCGTGGAAATGGGCGCCAAGGGCGACCTCGGCATCGAGCTTGATCTCGACGAGGTGCCGGTGCGCGAAGAGCGCATGAGCGCCTATGAAATGATGCTGTCGGAAAGCCAGGAGCGCATGCTCATGGTTCTGAAGCCGGAAAAGGAAGACGAAGCCAAGGCGATTTTCGTCAAGTGGGGTCTCGACTTCGCCATCGTCGGCAAGACGACGGACGACCTGCGTTTCCGCATCATCCATCAGGGCGCGGAAGTCGCCAACCTGCCGATCAAGGATCTGGGCGATCAGGCCCCGGAATATGATCGTCCGTGGGTGGAGCCGAAGGCACCGGCAGCGCTCGACATGGCAAGCCTTCCGGCGGGTGATGTGACGGATGCACTTCTGAAACTCGTCGGTTCGGCCAACAATTCGTCGCGCCGCTGGGTTTACGAACAGTATGACACGCTCATTCAGGGCAATTCGCTGCAGCTTCCGGGTGGTGATGCGGGCGTCGTGCGCGTCGATACGCATCCGAAGAAGGCGCTGGCCTTCTCGTCGGACGTGACGCCGCGCTACGTCGAGGCTGATCCTTATGAAGGTGGCAAGCAGGCCGTGGCCGAATGCTGGCGCAACCTGACAGCAACCGGCGCTCTGCCGCTTGCTGCCACCGACAACCTGAACTTCGGCAATCCGGAACGCCCTGAAATCATGGGTCAGTTCGTCTTTGCTATCAAGGGCATCGGCGAAGCCTGCCGGGCGCTCGATTTCCCGATCGTTTCGGGCAACGTCTCGCTCTACAACGAAACCAATGGTCAGGGCATTTTGCCCACGCCGACCATTGGCGGCGTCGGCCTTCTGAAGGACTGGTCGAAGATGGCCCGCATCCGTTTTGCCGCTCAGGGCGAAGCGATCCTTCTGGTGGGCGCTCCGGACAACTGGGGTTCGCATCTCGGCCAGTCGGTCTATCTGCGTGATGTTCTGGGCCGCATCGAAGGCCCTGCCCCGCATGTGGATCTGGCCCACGAAAAGAAGGTCGGCGACTTCGTGCGTGACCTCATTCAGGATGGTCTGGCTACCGCTGTTCACGACGTGTCGTCGGGTGGTCTGGCGCTGGCGATTGCCGAAATGGCCATGGCCTCCGGCATCGGTGCCAAGCTGACGCAGCTCAACGACGAAAACCCGATTGCCACCTTCTTCGGTGAAGATCAGGGCCGTTATGTCGTGACGATCCGCGAGGAAAACCTCGATGCGGTTCAGGAGCGCGCCAAGGAGCTGGGCATCTTTGCGCCCTTCATCGGTCGCACCGGCGGTAACAACGTCGTGCTGGGTGAAGCGCGTCCGGTCGCAATTGAGGAATTGCGTTCGGCCCATGAATCGTGGTTCCCTGACTTCATGGAGCACGGCAAGTTCTGATCCCGCTGCGCTCCGCGCATTGAAGGAGGAACAGCCATGCCCATGAAACCCGGCGAAATCGAAGATCTGATCAAGACCGGCATCCCCGGAGCCAAGGTCAAGATCCGCGACCTTGCGGGAGACGGCGATCATTATGCCGCCGAAGTCGTGGCTGAAGCGTTCCGCGGCAAGTCCCGCGTGCAGCAGCACCAGATGGTTTATGAGGCGCTGAAGGGCAATATGGGCGGTGTTCTGCACGCCCTTGCCCTGCAGACATCGGCACCGGATTGAGGCCATCTGGCCTCACCCCATGATTTTATCGCGCTTGATAAAACATAAGGTCTGGTAATTACCAATTTTGGCTTTAAGTAAAGCCGCATGAGCAAACACCGTCCGCAGTCCTTGAAACTGCGCTGGAGAGATTGAACATGACTGCCATTCACGATTTCATCGACAACGAAGTGAAGACCAACGATGTGGTTCTCTTCATGAAGGGAACGCCGCAGTTTCCGCAGTGCGGATTCTCCGGTCAGGTCGTTCAGATTCTCGATTACATCGGTGTCGACTACAAGGGCATCAACGTTCTGGCCGACGGCGAAATCCGCCAGGGCATCAAGGATTATTCCAACTGGCCGACGATTCCGCAGCTCTACATCAAGGGCGAATTCATCGGTGGTTGCGACATCGTGCGTGAAATGTTCCAGGCTGGCGAGCTTCAGTCTCACCTGACCGAACAGGGTATCGCGGTCCGCGCGGCCTGATCGAAAAGGACGATGCGCCCTTCAGGGCGCTCATCTCCCGTTGCCTATCCAGAAAAGGCGTTGCCCCGGCAACGCCTTATCTCTTTTTGAATGAGTCAGTCATGACCTCACCCGAGAACACCGTCTCGAAGCTTGGTGTGCTATCGCGCGCTGAATTCATCATCATGATGGCCATGCTGATGGCCCTCAACGCGCTGGCCATCGACATCATGCTGCCCGGCCTGCAGCAAATTGGTGCCAGCCTTGGAGTCGAGAATGAAAACCACCGTCAGTACATCGTCTCCAGCTATCTCGCCGGCCTTGGCTTTGGCCAGTTGATCTACGGGCCGCTGTCGGATCGCTTCGGGCGCCGCGCGCCGATGCTTTATGGTCTGGCGGTCTATGTGATCACCGCGATTGCTGCGGCCTTTGCGCCGTCCTTTGCCATTCTTCTGGCACTGCGCTTCATTCAGGGTCTTGGTTCGGCGGCGCTGCGCGTCATCACCATTTCCATCGTGCGCGACGTTTACGGCGGACGGCAGATGGCGGAAGCCATGTCGATGATCATGATGGTCTTCATGGTCATTCCGGTCATTGCGCCGGGCCTCGGGCAACTGGTTCTCTTTGTCGGTAACTGGCACCTGATCTTCGTCTTCATCGCCGTGATGGCATCGGCCATTGGCGTGTGGATGCACCTTCGCCTTCACGAAACGCTTTCGCCTACAGATGTCCGCCCCTTCACCGTGAAGTCGATTGCCGCCGGTTTCCGCATCGTTTTGACGAACCGCATTGCGCTCAACTACACGCTGGCCAGCACCTTCATCTTCGGCGCTCTTTTCGGCTTCATCAATTCCGCGCAGCAGATCTATGTCGGCGTTTATGATCTTGGCGCATGGTTCCCCGTGGCCTTTGCAGGCGTTGCGCTCTTCATGTCGCTGTCGTCCTTCATCAATGCCCGGCTGGTTGGCACGTTCGGCATGCGCCGCCTGTCGCACGGTGCCTTGGTCGCCTTTGCTGTCATCAACCTCGTCTGGCTGGTCATTCAGCTGTTGGGACCGCAGCCCATGCCATTCGCCCTGTTCATCACGCTCTTTGCGCTGACCATGTTCATGTTCGGCTGGATCGGCGCGAATTTCAATTCGCTCGCCATGGAGCCGCTCGGCCATGTGGCAGGAACGGCCTCGTCCGTTCTCGGCTTCATGAGCACGGTGGGCGGTGCCGCCATCGGCGCGGCCATCGGCCAAGGGTTTGATGGAACGGCTCTGCCGCTGATCGCCGGGTTCTTCATCGTGTCGGTCATCGGCTTTGCCTTCGTGCTGATTGCCGAAAAGGGCAAACTCTTCCAGCCGCACAACCAGCGCCATTGACGAGAAAGGGGCCGAAAGGCCCCTTTTTTAATTCACAGCGTAAAGACCTCGCGCCGCAGCGCGTCCCAACTGTCGCGGTCGGGCGTCACCAGAAGCCCGCCAGCCGTATGCGAAGGCAGATAGGGCGACCCATCAAAGCGCGCGACATAGGCCCCCGCTTCCTTCGCGATCAGCGTACCGGGCAGATGATCCCACGGCATCAGCTTGTTATACATCAGGTAATGCACGAAGCCGCCGGCAAAGGCGCGATATTCGACCGCCGCGCAGCGATAGCTGGTGGCGTAGCGAACCTTGGCGAGATTGGCGAGGATCTCGGGCTTTTTGTCCTTCGGCAGAAATCCGGTCGAGGCCATGCCGATCATGTCGGCAAGCGGCACGGGGTCCGCCACCTTCAAACGTACCCGGCGGCCATCTGCAGCCACCTGAAAGGCACCCGCTCCCTTTTCGGCGATCAACCAGTCATTGCCGAGCGGATCATGGATGACGGCGGCCACCGTCTCCCCCTTCTCGACCACTGCGGCCATAACCCCAAACGCGCCAATCCCCGAGGCAAAGTTGAAGGTGCCATCCACCGGATCGACCACCACAGCCCGTTCCGCCCCGGCAAGCCGCGCCAAAAGCGCCGGATCAGCCGCAACACTCTCCTCGCCGACAAACAGTGCATCCGGTGCGAGCACCGCAACACCGGCGCGAATCATGCGCTCGGCGGCCTCGTCCGCCTCGGTGACGAGATCGCTCGCCTCGGACTTGGAGCGAATATCGCCCTCACCCAGATTGCGAAAACGCGGCAGGATTTCCGCCCGCGCCGCGTCCTGGAGCAGGTGGGCAAGGGCTTCAACGTCAACAACTCTGGTCATCGATCAATCTTCTTTCGGTGCAGCGGACAGACCCGCAAAATCGAACAGCGCCGGGTCCAGCAGATGCGACGGGTTCACATGGCCGAGCGCGCGCAACATGCGCTCCTTGCGGCCCGGCATGCGGCGTTCCATTTCGGCCAGCATGTCCTTCATCGCATTGCGCTGCAAGCCATCCTGCGAGCCACAGAGATCGCAGGGGATGATCGGGAATTTCATGCCCTCGGCAAACTTCGCCAGATCATCCTCTGCCGCATAGGCCAGAGGCCTGAGCACCATCAGGTCGCCCTCATCATTCAGAAGCTTCGGTGGCATCGAGGCCAACCGCCCGCCATGAAAGAGGTTCATGAAGAAGGTTTCGAGAATATCCTCACGGTGATGTCCGAGCACCAGCGCATCGCAGCCTTCTTCACGCGCGATGCGGTAGAGATTGCCGCGCCTGAGGCGCGAGCACAGCGAGCAATAGGTCGCCCCCTCCGGCATCTTCTCCTTCACGATGGAATAGGTATCGCGATATTCGATGCGGTGCGCCACGCCGATGGAGGCAAGATAGTCCGGCAGGATATGCTTGGGAAAATTCGGCTGTCCCTGATCGAGATTGCAGGCGATCAACTCGACGGGCAAAAGGCCGCGCCACTTGAGATCGAGCAGCAGCGCCAGAAGGCCGTAGCTGTCCTTGCCGCCGGACAGCGCCACCAGCCAGCGCTTCTGGCCGTTGAGCATGGAGAAATCCTCCATGGCCTGCCGTACCTGCCTTAGCAGGCGCTTGCGCAACTTATTGAAGGAGACCGAACGCGGCGCATCGGCAAAGAGCGGATGGAGCCCGCCGCCCTCGGCATCGTCCGGCATCACATCGTCGGTGTCGGTGATCGCGTTCAAAGTCTCACTCCGTGCCCGCTTATGATCCGAAAACGGACCAGCCGGTCTTTTGGGCAATCAGCTCCAGCGCGGCAGAGCCGAGCGCGGAGTTGCCCACCTTGTTGAGGCCCGGCGACCAGACGGCAATCGCCGCATGGCCCGGCGCAATCGCCAGAATGCCGCCGCCGACGCCACTCTTGCCCGGCAGGCCGACATGATAGGCAAAGTCGCCCGACCCGTCATAATGGCCGCAGGTCAGCATCAGCGCGTTGATACGGCGCGCGCGCTTCGGCGAGACGACGGAGTGGCCCGTCAGCGGATTGACGCCGCGGTTGGCGAGATAAAGCCCGGCACGAGCCAGTTGCAGGCAGGTCATGGACAGTGCGCACTGGTGGAAATAGACGCCCAGAACCTGTTCCGCCGGGTGATGGAGATTGCCGAAGGCCCGCATGAAATTGGCGAGCGCGAAATTGCGGTGGCCGGTGGCCGTTTCGGATTTCGCCACCTTGTTGTCGATGGTAATCGTCTCGTCATCCGCCACGTAGCGCACAAAGCGCAGCAATTCGCCAATGGCTTCCTTCGGCTGGTGGCCGGACAGCACCACATCGGCAACCGCAATGGCACCGGCATTGATGAAGGGGTTTCGCGGAATACCGCCCTCGTGCTCAAGCTGCACGATGGAATTGAAGGCCGAACCGGACGGCTCGCGCCCCACCCGCTTCCACAGCCCCTCGCCGACCTTGCCCAGCGCCAGCGTTAGCATGAAGACCTTGGAAATACTCTGGATCGAGAACGGCGTGTCGGCATTACCCGCCACGAAACTTTGCCCGTCCACCGTGATGGCGGCGATGCCGAATTGGTCTGGCGAAACCTTGGCCAGTTCCGGAATATAATCGGCAACCTTGCCTTCACCGATACGCGGTGTCAGCTCTTCGTAAACCTGATCGAGAATGGCCTGCATATCCATGGCGTGACTCGCTTTATCAAACCCTGCCCTGCATAACAAAAAAGCCGCCCCAAGGGGCGGCTTTCAAGACGAAATACCCAGCGATTAACGCGAGTAGAATTCGACGACCAGATGGGGTTCCATGACGACGGCGTACGGAACGTCCGTCAGAACCGGGATGCGCACGAAGGTGGCAACCATCTTGTTGTGATCGACTTCGATGTATTCCGGAACGTCGCGCTCAGCGAGAGCAACAGCTTCCAGAACGGAAACGAGCTGCTTGGACTTTTCGCGAACTTCGATGACATCACCCGGCTTGCAACGGTAGGAACCGATGTTCACGCGAACGCCGTTCACCTTGACGTGGCCGTGGTTGACGAACTGACGGGCAGCGAAGACCGTCGGAACGAACTTGGCGCGGTAGACGATGGCGTCCAGACGCGATTCCAGCAGGCCGATCAGGTTCTCCGAGGTGTCGCCCTTGCGGCGGTCAGCTTCAGCGTAGATGGCGCGGAACTGCTTTTCGCGCAGATCGCCGTAGTAGCCCTTCAGCTTCTGCTTGGCGCGCAGCTGCACGCCGAAGTCGGAAAGCTTGCCCTTGCGGCGCTGGCCGTGCTGGCCCGGGCCGTATTCGCGCTTGTTCACCGGGGACTTCGGACGACCCCAGATGTTTTCGCCCATGCGGCGATCGATTTTGTACTTGGCCGAAGAACGCTTGCTCATCGTATTTCCTCAAATAAAGTTAGGCCGGACCGTTGCCGGACCAGTCAGGAAACACGCCCTCCTCTGAACCCTACGGGCTCTGACAGGTTTCTCACGTTAGCGAACGGAAAAACCACGGGACATGTCAGTGAAACACCGGGCGTTTCCGTCCAGTGCTGGCGCGGTCTTTAGGGGGGCGTCACACAAATGTCAACCGACAATGCGCCGGATCGGTCCCCCGAGCCTCGCAGACACTCTAAAAATTCGGATTTGCAGCCTTGATTATCACGGAAGGGCAAACCAAGTAGCTCTTCAGCACCGGGCCCCTCTGACGTGTACAGCCGGATCGACCCGTGATGTCGGTGCTTGAGACGCAACATGATCCGGCCACGGATGAACCGTCATGGACATTCTCTTCATCGACCTGATGGGGAAGCCACTGTGGATGTGGCTGACCTTTGTTGCAGTTGTTCTCCTTCTTCTCGCCCTGGATCTCGGCGTTCTCCATAAGGATAGCCGTGAAATCGGCATCAAGGAGAGCTTCGCCCTTTCCGCATTCTATATTGCACTCGGCCTCGCCTTCGGGGGATGGCTCTGGTTTCAAAGTGGCCAACAGGCTGGCCTTGAATATCTGACCGGCTTTATTGTCGAGAAAAGCCTGGCGATGGACAATATCTTCGTCATCGCCATGATCTTCGGCTATTTCTCCATCCCGCGCGCCTATCAGCACCGCGTTTTGCTCTGGGGTATTCTCGGGGTCATCGTCCTACGTGGCATCATGATTGCGGCGGGTGCCACTATCGTCGATAATTACAGTTGGGTTCTGTATCTTTTTGCAGCCTTCCTGATCATCACAGGCATCAAGATGCTGCTGACCGCCGATCAGCAATACGACGTGGCGTCCAATCCGGTTCTGAAATTTCTGCGCCGCAAGCTTCCCGTGACCGATAGCTTGCGTAACGAAAGCTTCGTGGTCCGCGAGGCCGATCCGGCAACGGGCAAGATGAAGACGCTCATCACGCCTTTGTTCCTGGCACTGATCATGGTGGAACTCGCTGATGTGATCTTCGCCGTTGATTCGATCCCGGCCATTTTCGCGATCACCACAGACCCCTATATCGTCTATACATCGAACATCTTCGCGATCCTCGGCTTGCGTGCGCTGTACTTTGCGCTGTCGGCCCTCATTCACCGCTTCGCCTACCTGAAATACGCCCTTTCGGTGGTGCTGATTTTTATCGGCTCCAAGATATTCCTTGCCGATATGCTGGGGCTGGCGAAAATCCCTCCGGTCGTCTCCCTGAGTGTCACGCTTGGCATTCTGGCGGCCGGTATTATGGGGTCCCTATGGGCCACCCGAAATGCGGCATCGGACGCGGAAACCAAAGGTTAAGGGACTTGAACCCCCTAGGATTATGGAGCCGCGCCGGTTTCGGCGCGGTTTTTTGTTTGCAAGCACCCTGTCTTTCAGACCTCATGTGAGGCGGCTTTTGCACCCCATCGAATCGGAAAATACCATGACCACCACCGTTCTTGACCGCCTGCTGCGCTATGTTGTGATCGACACGCAAGCCGACCCGACCTCGCCATCACAGCCCTCCTCGGAAAAGCAGAAAGACCTTTCGCGCCTGTTGGCTAGCGAGCTTCTGGCGCTTGGCCTGTCGGACGCGCACATGGATGAGCATGGCAATGTTTATGCGACGATCCCGGCCAATGTGGCCAAGACCGTTCCTGTCATCTGCTTCTGCGCCCATGTCGATACGGCCCCGGATTTCACCGGCACCAACGTCAAGCCGCAGATCGTTCGCAACTATCAGGGTGGCGACATTGTGCTTCCTGCCGATCCGTCCCGCGTGATCCGCGTCGAATCGCATCCCGACCTCGAGAATCAGATCGGCCACGACATTGTCACCACGGATGGCACCACGCTTCTGGGGGCGGATGACAAGGCCGGGGTTGCGGAGATCATGACAGCGGTCGAAAATATCATGAGCGATCCGTCGATTCGCCACGGTGCGGTGAAAATCCTCTTCACCACGGACGAGGAAATCGGACGCGGTGCCGACAAGGTGGACCTTGTGAAGCTGGGGGCCGCCTTCGGCTACACGATGGATGGCGGACGCATTGGCGAGGTGGAGAACGAAACCTTCTCAGCCGATGGCGCGGTGATCGAAATCACCGGCGTTGCCATGCATCCGGGCTTTTCCAAGGGCAAGATGGAGAACGCCATCAAGGCCGCCGGCGATATTATTAGCCGACTACCGAAAAATCTTTCGCCGGAGAACACCGAAGGCCGCGAGGGCTTTATCCATCCGGTTTCAGTCACGGGCGCGATGGAAAAGGCAACGATCCAGTTCATCATCCGCGACTTTACGGACGAGGGGCTGAAGGAGAAGGAAGCCCTTCTCGAAGGTCTCATGAACGAAGCGATGGCTGCCTATCCGCGCTCGAAGGCAACCCTCACCGTCACGGAACAGTATCGCAACATGAAAGTGGTGCTCGACCGCTACCCGCAGGTGATGGACAATCTGGTGGAGGCGGTGCGCCGCGTCGGCCTTACGCCCGTCACACAGAGCGTGCGTGGCGGCACGGATGGCTCCCGCCTCTCCTTCATGGGCCTGCCCTGCCCCAACATTTACACCGGCGGCCATGCCTATCACTCGCCACTGGAATGGGTCAGCGTTCAGGACATGGACGTCGCGGTGAAGACCATTGTCGAACTGGTCAAGGTCTGGGAGGAACGTACAGCGCCCTGAACGAGGGCTCTGTACGGTTGGGCTCAAAGGCGGCCGAGAAGGTCCGTCTTCTTCGACTGAAACTCGCTTTCAGTCAGAATGCCCTTGGCATAAAGCTCGGCCAGTCGCTCGATCAGGCCGAAAATGTCATCGCTTGAAACGCTGGGCGCTGACGGGGCGGGTTGCTCCATGGGGGCAGCAACAGGCGTCTCCAAATAAGGAGCGGGTGCAATGACTGGCTCCGGCGCATCATTCACCACAGGCGCAACAACCACCGGCGGTTCATAGACGGGTGCAGGGGCAGGCGGCACTGGAACAGCGGGGGCAATCGTGCTGACACCCGACACCAGCGGCAGATCAATGACCCGCACCAGACCATATTGCGACGTGAAGGTGATGCTCTGGTCACCACCCTGCTGCTGCGAAAAGCCGCCGATCATGTGATCGCCGGTGTCGTAGACACTGATGGCCCCGGCCAGATCAATGGCCAGACGGCGCGAAGCCGGGAAAAAGGCATATCGCAGGTTATTCTGCGCGCCGGTGGACGACGGATAACCGAGTTCCTGCGGCCACCAGTTCCCTGACGACATGGAACCGGGCACGAACAGGCTGACACCACCGCCGTTATTCCAGCTTTGCTGGCTGCCATAGCCACCGCCCTGAGATTGCGACTGGAAAGAACTGGACGCCTGCATCAGCCCGCTGGTGGAGCGCACCAGATTGGAAAGCTCGGTGCACAGCCCATCGACGCGGGCCTTCAGATTGTTATTGAACATGTCGCCGACCATGGTCATGCCGCCCAGCGACCACTGCCCCATGCCGCCCAGATCGGGATGATTGAACTGGGCCTGATTGCCCTGCCCGGCCATAACGGCATAAAGCAGATGCTCGACAGCGCCAAAGCTCACACCATGTCGGTTTGCGATTTCGCTCAGGCGCTGGCGGCCCTCGTCACTCAGTTGCGTCATCATGCGCGTCCTTCTGTTCGGGGCCCGGCGGCTCTCCGGCCGGGCCGGAGCGAAACGGGTTTCAAACGACTTAGCACGGCATTTCAACCCGTGTAAGACAGAAGGCACACAACTTCGATTTATGGTTCATTCCGCCGCGTCGGGCTCGGAATAGCTTTCATCGGGGCCATCGGCATCACCCGGGGCCGTTTCCGCCTCGATATCCGGGAAGGCGACGATGCGCTTGCCGGAAAAGTCCGTATGGGCGACAGCCAGCCCCTGCTCTTCGAAATAGCCGATCAGGCGGCGGGCGCGGCGCGCCGAATGCGTTCCATAGGCGCGGGCAATTCGGGCGTCGGATGGGCACGGCTCCTTGCGAAGTGCCGCCTTGGCGAGAAGCAGGAACACGCCCTGCAGATCGTCGGACACCCGGCGCGAAAGCTCAAGGGCCGTCTGCCAGCCTTCGCTCGCCGCCGTCTCGGCATCGACCCCAGCTCGCGCAACAGCCACGCGGCGGCGAAAATCGGAGAGCGAAAGCGGCGGACCGGGCAGACGGCGCATACGGGCGCGCACCAGAAAGTCCTGATAGAGCACGGAATCGGTGCGAAACGCCGCTTGCGGATCATCGATGATTTCCGACAAGACCGTATTCAGCCTGGCCTCACGCTCTTCCGGCGAAAGCTCCGGCTGCGAAGAGGCACTCCCCCGCCCGCCGCCGGTTTCTGCGGAGGACGACGCCGTTGCCACCGGCGTGGCGCGCGAAAGCTCGGCCAGAATATCCACCGTCGGACGGGGTGCTGGTGTAATGCGGCGCGGCGTCAGCGGGCGGGTGAACTCTTCCGGGTCCGGCGTGAAAATCAGGTCTTCCACATCCTCGCGGCTTTGCGGCAGCGGCATCAGCTTTGGCGACGATGAACGCGCCGAGGTTTCCACCGGCCCGATGGTGATCGGCAACGGACGCCGCGACAGGGCCGGACCGAGGGCAACGAAATTACCGCGCTTCAGATCGCGGAACATTTCCGCCTGCCGCCGGTCAAGACCCAAAAGATCGGCAGCGCGCGCCATGTCGATATCGAGAAAGGTGCGGCCCATCAGGAAGTTGGAGGCTTCGGCCGCGACGTTCTTGGCAAGCTTGGCAAGGCGCTGGGTGGCAATAACGCCCGCCAGACCGCGCTTTCGGCCACGGCACATCAGGTTCGTCATGGACGCCAGCGAAACCTTGCGCGCTTCTTCGGACACATCACCGGCAGCGGCGGGTGCAAACATCTGCGCTTCATCGACCACAACGAGAACCGGGAACCAGTATTCGCGATCCGCATCAAACAGGCCGTTCAAAAAGGCCCCGGCGGCGCGCATCTGCTCTTCCACCTCAAGGCCTTCCAGCGTCAGGACGCAGGAAACGCGGTGCTGGCGAATGCGGGTTGCAATGCCGACCAGTTCGGCCTCGGTGCGCTCTCCATCGACAACAAGATGGCCGTATTTATCCGCCAGCGTGACAAAATCCCCTTCCGGGTCGATTACCACCTGCTGCACCCATTCAGCCGATTGTTCGAGAAGCCGTCGCAGAAGATGCGACTTGCCGGAACCGGAATTGCCCTGCACCAGAAGACGGGTGGCGAGCAGTTCCTCGATGTCGAGTCGCGCCATCTGGCCGCCCGAAACCGTTCCCATGTCGATACCGACCTGCAATCCCTGTTACTCCCGCATTCTCAAGACGAAGGCCGGTTCTAGCAAACTTTGCCGCCCTCTCACGCCTTGCTCAGAGAAATTCACAGATCAATTCGTCCGCAGGCGTTGCAAGAGCCGCGGACCGAACACATTCAGCGCCAGACCGAGCACGACGAGAACGGCACCGATCGTTTCCATATGGCTGATGCGTTCGCCCAGAACGAAGGCCGCGCTCGACAGACCAAAGAGCGGCACCAGCAATGAGAAGGGTGCCACCTGCCCGGCGGGATAGCGCATCAGCAGAAAGCTCCAGATGCCATAGCCGATCAAGGTTGAGGCGATCACGAGATAGGCAACCGAACCGACCGAAATCCAGTTGGGCGCAGCGACTGCGGCCAGCATCGCATCCGGTCCTTCCAGCGTTACCGACAAGAGAAGCAGCGGAATGATCGGAAAGACGCTCGACCAGACAATAAAGCCCAGCGGATCATAGGTGCCGACAATGCGGCGGTTGATGATATTGCCCGTCGCCCAGAAGAAGGCAGCGCCAATGCACATAAAGAGCGGAATAACGGCCATATCGGCCTGCATGCGCTCCATGGCAATCACGCCAAGCCCGCTGAAGGCCACCAGCGCGCCGAAAATGCGAACCGGCCCGGCGCGCTCGCCAATCACCATCGCGGCCAGCCCCATGGTGAAAAACGCCTGGCTTTGCAGCACCAGCGAGGCAAGGCCCGCGGGCATGCCAAGCTGAATGGAGGTGAAGAGCAGGCCGAACTGTCCGACCCCCATGGCCACCCCGTACGACATAAGCGGCGTCCAGCCGATGGACGGTCGGCGGATGAAGAAAATCAGCGGAAAGGCCGAGAAAATATAGCGCAGCGCCGTCAAAAAGAGCGGCGGCACGACCCCTACCCCCATTTTCACCACCACAAAGTTGAAGCCCCACAGCATGGTGGTCAAAAGGGCAAGAAGCATGTGCAGCGGACGCATGGGCGGGACTCATCTGGCGAATTGGCAGGAAGGATCAACCGTAGAGGTTGGCACACCCATGCGGAAATCAATTATTTCCGCCTCATGGATCAATTTCCTTGATGGGTCAGGTGCGAAGCCCGAAACCCTGCATCAAACGCCGCGTTGAGAAATCCGGATTGCCGGAGGTAAAGACGGCAAAGTCCTGATCTTCCGGATGCTGAAGCGCGTCACGCGACAGTGGCGTCAAACGGCGCGCCTGACGGGCAATGGCTTCCGCCGGGTCCAGCCAGTCGACCGGCCAAGGAGCCAGTTTACGGAAAAGATTGGCCATAAAGGGATAATGTGTGCAGGCCAGCACGACGATATCCGTGCGACGGCCCTCATCCTCGATGAAGCACGGGGCGATTTCCTCTGCCACCGACTCATCGGATACCGGCTCGCCGCGAATATAGGCTTCCGCCATGCGGGCCAGATTCTGCGAACCGACGAGGCGAACATGGCAGCGCGTGGCAAAGGAGCTGATCAGTTCGCGCGTATAGGCGCGCTTGACCGTGCCCGGCGTTGCCAGAACCGAAACGAGGCCGGAGCGCGTGCGCTCCGCGGCGGGCTTGATGGCAGGCACGGTGCCGACGAAGCGCATGTGCGGAAACGCGGCGCGCAGATCATTTCCCGCCAGCGTAAAGGCCGTGTTGCAGGCGATGATGCACAATTCGGGATCAAAGCGCGACAGAAGATCGGCAAAGAGGGTGAGGATGCGTTCGCGCAGCGCCTGCTCTTCCCATCCGCCATAGGGAAAGCCCGCATCGTCCGCCACATAGATGAAGCCGCGTTCGGGCATCAGCACGCGCGCCTCGCGCAGCACGGTCAACCCGCCAATGCCGGAATCAAAAACGAGAACAGGCTTCAGTTCACTCGCCGTCGCGGGCGCTTCCGTCATGGCTGGCATCCTCGGTTGCCGTGTCGGTGTCACCGAGCGGCTTGGCCCCGCGCGGGTTCTTCCGGGAAAAACGGTCGAGCGAGGAAATCACCCCGCGCAGCATGTTGATTTCCTGCTCGCTGAAATTGGGCCGGGAGAGAACAGCGCGCAAGTTCTCGACAATTTTGGGCTTTTTTCCGGCGGGGCGGAAATAACCGCGGGCTTCGAGCGCCTCTTCCAGATGCTCGCACATGCCCAGAAGCTGTTCCTTGGTGGCCGGGCGCTGCTCCAGACCGCTGAACGGGGTGGCGGCCACATCCTCCATGCCGGATTTCATCCACTCATAGGACATGAGGAGCACGGCCTGGGCGATGTTGAGCGAGGCGAATTCGGGATTGACCGGAAAGGTGACGATTTCGTCGGCCATGGCGACTTCCTCATTGGAAAGCCCCCAGCGCTCGCGCCCGAAGAGAATGCCCGTCGGCTGCCCGGCGTTGAAGCGCCCGCGAAGCGTCGCGGCCGCCGTCACGGGGGCTGCCACCGGCTTGTAGCTGTCACGCACCCGCGCGGTCGTTGCGTAAACGAATGTCAGATCGGCAATCGCCTCTTCCAGCGTCTCGAAGACCCGCGTCGCATCAATCACATGGTCGGCCTTGGAGGCTGCAGCGCGCGCCTTTTCGCTCGGCCAGCCATCACGCGGCTTGACCAGACGAAGCTCCGTCAGCCCGAAATTGGCCATGGCGCGGGCCACCATGCCGATGTTTTCACCCAGCTGGGGCTCGACCAGCACAATCACCGGCCCGTTCATCTTCGCCTCGGTCATGATCCTCACCGCAATTCTGCGTCTTGCCTGTTATGGCGCGTTCCCTGACAAGATCGGGCGGAAAAATCAAGAAAAAGCGGGACATTACTATCCCAAGACATAGATGATAAAGGTCGCAAACCTCTCTTTCCGTCATGGTCGGGCTTGACCCGACCATCCATAAGTCATTGGAATGATGGATCCTCGGGTCAAGCCCGAGGATGACGGAAGTGTATGACGCAAGGTTTGTCAGCAGTCAGACGGGATATTCCTGTCCCGGCTTTGAAACTCACTCCGCCTTGAGAATGGACTGCATCTCATCGACAACCGAATCGCGCTCGCCATCGACAATGTGATGAATGTCCTTGATCACCGCACGCCCGTCTTCCGTCACCACATCGAAGTGCACTTCGGAAACGATGTTCTTAGTGTCGGCATTGTCCTCGCAGGTCCACAGCTTGAAGGTGGCCAGCACATCGGCAATGCCATCCTTTTCGCCGACCAGCGAAATCTTCACGTCCTGCAAGGGGCAGCCGTCCTGCGAATTCGTGACCACGTCATAGTCAAAGGGGTCGACCGGCTCGTCGCTTTCAAACACCTTGGCCGCCTTTTCAGAGGCCTTCTTGTAGAGATCAACGATCTCCTTCGTGTAGAGCCGGTTGAGACGATCGCCTTCGAAAATGCTCTTCCACTCCTCGACATTATCCGACCAGTTGGCGACGGTTACATCCATCACCTCCTTGACCGGAGCAACCGGGTCCGGGCTCTCGGCGAAGGCCGGTGCGGACGCGGCAAGAAGACTGGCCGCGAGAAAGAAAATAACCGGGCGCATGGGTTTTCAACTCCTGAAAGGAAGGCGATTTGTTCCGCGCACAATATCCCTGACGAGCCGTTTGGCAATCGGTAATCAAACGCGAATTTCTTCGACCAATTTCCTGCAAAAAGAACGGTCAAAAGCCGCCCCGCCGCTTTGCGCGGAGCGATTGCAATGGTATAGGCGCACGGGACTTTTTCAAATAAGGTGCGGAACCCTACGTTCCGCTTCACGAGAAGTGAGGATTTCATGGCAAAGATCAAGGTTGCAAATCCGGTCGTCGATCTCGACGGCGACGAAATGACCCGCATCATCTGGCAGCTGATCAAGGACAAGCTGATTCTGCCCTACCTCGACCTGGACATCGAATATTACGATCTGTCCGTCGAGAACCGTGATGCGACCAACGACCAGGTCACGATTGATGCAGCCCATGCCATCAAGAAGCACGGCGTCGGCATCAAGTGCGCCACGATCACCCCGGACGAAGCCCGCGTTGAGGAATTCAAGCTCAAGGAAATGTGGAAGTCGCCGAACGGCACCATCCGCAACATCCTGGGTGGCGTGATCTTCCGCGAGCCGATCATCTGCAAGAACGTGCCGCGTCTCGTTCCGGGCTGGACCAAGCCGATCGTTGTCGGCCGTCACGCTTTCGGCGACCAGTACAAGGCAACCGACTTCAAGTTCCCGGGCAAGGGCACGCTGACCATCAAGTTCGTCGGCGAAGACGGCACGGTCATCGAGAAGGAAGTCTACAAGGCTCCGGGCGCTGGCGTGGCCATGGCCATGTACAACCTTGATGAGTCGATCCGCGAATTCGCCCGCGCTTCGATGATGTATGGTCTGATGCGCAAGTGGCCGGTTTACCTGTCCACGAAGAACACCATCCTCAAGGCCTATGACGGCCGCTTCAAGGACATCTTCCAGGAAGTCTACGAAAGCGAATTCAAGGCCCAGTTCGACGAAGCCGGCATCATCTACGAACACCGTCTGATCGACGACATGGTGGCTTCGGCCCTCAAGTGGTCCGGCGGCTATGTCTGGGCCTGCAAGAACTACGACGGCGACGTGCAGTCCGACACGGTTGCACAGGGCTTTGGCTCGCTCGGCCTGATGACCTCGGTTCTGCTCACGCCGGATGGCAAGACGGTGGAAGCCGAAGCCGCACACGGCACGGTGACGCGTCACTACCGCCAGCACCAGAAGGGT
>Ga0209794_1000420_pt1 | contig 66921 bp, 73 predicted proteins | sample EBPBio232013_DNA_FD_185869 | JGI IMG/M metagenome (GOLD analysis project Ga0209794, IMG submission 185869) | Wastewater treatment Type I Accumulibacter community from EBPR Bioreactor in Madison, WI, USA - Reactor 1_5/23/2013_ DNA (SPAdes)... | ecosystem: Engineered > Bioreactor > EBPR >...
TATTTCAGTTTTGTGGTAAAAACAAAATACACAAAAACCCCGAAAATTGCCAATTTTGGCTCTTTTTCGGGGTTAGTTTATTTGTAGAAAACTGTATATCAGCAAGTTAAACCTATAAAGGGAAGCCTAGCTATTCCATAATAGTCAGGGCTAAAGCCCCACCGCAGACCCCAGCCTAAATCCATGGGGTTAAAATAGCAATAATCCTTACCGAGCTTTGTTTACCTTAATTGATTTTATTGAATCAAATTCCCGCAATCATCTCTGCGACTTCCCTTCCCGTTGCCATGGCGGCATTGAGGGATGGGTACGCTACGTGATCGCCGCATTCGTACAATGTATCCGTTATTTTTAATTCAGTTGATGACGAATTTGCACGAAAGCTCAACAACGATTCGGGCAAATGATAGGTTCGTAAGTGTTTCCACGATTTGACATCGGCCCCAAACCATTCTGTCAACTCCTTGACAATGTGCGTCGTCAGTCTTTGTTCATCTACCCCTTCTAATCCTTGCGTACTCACCGAAACCAACGTTTTCCCTGCGGGGGCGTAGGAAGGCGCAATGTCGCTTGGCACGCATACATTGTGAACAGTTGAAAGGCGATTGGGATTCAAGGCCAGCATTTTTTCGGTCAAAGGAGAACGGTCGGCGGCAAAATACGTGCAGGTGGTTTTGTTGAAACTACGTTGAACGTTTCGCCCCAAAAGTCGGTCTGCTTGTAAGGCATCCGTTGCTATTACCACGGCCTTTGCGGTGAGGGTTTTACCATCGGCCAATGTCACCTTATTCCCAACAATTTTAGCAACTTTCGTTTGAAGCTGCACCGCATCCTCAGGTAGTTTGGCCGCCAACTGATTCGGAATTTCCTGTATCCCTTGCGCGGGAATTACGGCTTCTCCGTTGTAAAATTGTTTGAACACAAACCGAAAAAAATTACTTGACGTTGCCAGCTCATTTTCCAGAAAAACACCCCCAAAAAACGGTTTAAAAAAGTTTCTAATCATGCCTTCACTCCAACCCAAATCGCGCAAATACGACAGCGTATCGGTGGATTTATCGTTAAAAAAGGCATCCGTTGATTCCTTAGAAACCTCATTCGACAACTGTAAAACCTTGAGTTTGTCCACCAACGAACCTACGGGAGAAAGCAACGTATTGACCAATTGAGAAGGCTCTTTAAAAGGGTCGCTCATGACCGAAAAAGCACCATCGAGGCGTATTAGTGCCCCCGAACGAAAACTTTTCAAATCAAGAGCTTGGTAATCAAGCAGTTTTTGCGCCTCGGGGTAAGCCGTCAGAAGAATTTGAAATCCACGGTCTAGTAAAAAACCATCCATTTTATCGGTACGAACGCGGCCACCCACGGCCTCCGATGCTTCCAATACCAACGATGAAACCCCAAAACGGTTTAAATAAGTAGCACAGGTAAGCCCCGCCATGCCTGCGCCTACAATAATTACGTCATGATTTGCCATGCAATCAAAACTATTTCCCAAACAAATTGTTTCCACTTTTTTTACAAAAATGCCCGTTGGTCAACTGCTGAGTAACGGCTACCTTTGTGACCTAATTTTATTCAAACGACCAAAAACAGCGTTAACAGTATGCTTAAAGCAGAAATGATTACCGACGAGGGGACGGGGTTATTTCCTGATTAGGTAAGTTTCTTTAACTATTACCCGCTGAGTTGCGCCGATTGAAAATCGCAGATGACGCTGATTAATGACAATATAAAGCCCTTTGTCAGCGAAAATCAGCGCTTGTAATTCTGCGGCTCTCTGCGGGTAAAAAATAAAACGACTTAGCTAACAATGTAGTAAGCCTTTTTGAACCAAGTGCTTTTAATAGTTGTATTTTCATTATAATCACAAGCCAAGCTACGTATGAAAGTAGAATTAGTTCGCGTTGACGATGGGTTTCACTTTGAGGCCACAGGTTCGTCAGATATAAAAGTACATACCGATGCGTCGCCAGCCATTGGTGGCCAAAACGCGGGAGTTCGTCCCATGGAGTTGTTGTTGATGGGGGTTGGGAGTTGCAGTGCGATTGACGTTGTGCTTATTCTCAAAAAACAGCGCCAAGAAGTCACCGACTTCAGAATCACCGTTGAGGGCGACCGCGTAAAAGAAGAGACCACCGAACGCTCACCTTTCCGCTCGGTCACTATTCATTATTTCTTCAAAGGAAATAACCTCGACCGCGCCAAAATCGAACGTGCGGTGAAATTGTCGATGGAAAAATACTGTTCGGCAACGGCACAATTTGAGCCTTTAGCGCAAATCGGGCACACAATTACCATTGAGGAGTAAAAGGTTTTGGGGTTTACTGTTTGAGGTTGTGGGTTTAGAGTTTGAGGTTTCGGGTTTACCGTTTTGGGTTTAAACCCTCAAACTGTAAACCCGAAACCGTAAACCCCAAACAAAAAACTCTAAACGGTAAACCCGAAACCGTAAACCCCAAACAAGAAACAGGAAACCCCAAACCCAAAAACCACCCTACCACCAGCGGTAAAACAAACCAACCCGCGCATTAATAGACGACGCGGCGTTGAGTCCTTCGCTTTCAATTTTAAAAGGGATGTGCTGATAGGTTGCGCCAAGTTCAAGCCCCACATTCCCTGTTTTGCTCAGCAATACGCGCACTCCTGCGCCTCCCTGTGCGACAAACTTAAAGCCATTGTCGCCCGTTGATAACATACCGTAATAATTGGCTACTTCAGCAAACGCTGCTCCCAATCCTGCCTGCACATACGGCCGAACACGCGCATTGACATCCCCAACGTGATAGCTACCAATCAACGTAATCGGATAAGCCGTGACTGTACGCGTTTGTACCGCAGAAATAGCGCCATTATCATATTCATACACCTGACGAGGCAAGCGGTTTACAAAATACTGTGAACCAATCGCAAACCCCACCGACATATTGTTTTTGGGGAAAACAAAATCAACGGCCAATGAATAGTTACGAAACGTATTGGCCGCCATAAAATCACCTAACGAACCTGTAGCACCCCCCAAACCTCCCGTCAAAGAAACACGATAAGAGGTATATCTCAAGTAAGGAGATTCTCTTTTGAACAACTGAGGTCGGTCAATAACTTGCTGTGCCTCAACCATATTTACCAAAAACACTCCCATAAAAAAGAGTACAATGGCGCTTATTGTTTTTACTTTTCTAATTTTCATGCCAACCATCATAAGTTGTTGTTTTACTACTTTTTCAAATACATCGACTGCTTAAACACATTGTCTATCAAATTCGTCAAAGACGCTGCGTCAAAAATGCCATTTCCTCGAATCTGGGCATTCCAAACTACTTTGGGTTGCAGACCGTTGGTCGCATTTTTTAAATCCACCATTTCCAAATACCAATAGGTTTCTGAAGTTTGATAGTAAGAGTAAGTTGGAGGATAATAAAAGCCGCCGCCGCCAGTGTATCCCCAGTAGCTGTTCCAAGGGTTATAGTTGGCCACAAGCCCCGTTTGGGTTTCTCTGATACGAGCTACGCTGACGCCCAAATCTGGTTTGGCTTCACGCGTTACTCGCTTGTATCCGCGCTGCGTCATGGTCGATGTGATACGGTCTAATGCCAAATAATCTTGCGTAGAAGTCGAAACCCCCGTTTGCTGATTCTGAATTACATATACTGTATCGGCCAAGCTAAAGGTCTGGTAATTAGCAAAATTGACCGTAGGTTCGTAATTAGTAATAAAAACTTGGGTTTCCTCTACCGTCAAATCTTTCAAGGGGTCAGGTGCGCAAGCAGTGGCTATCATTGCAACCGTTACTCCTAAAATAAGTGCTTGAAATTTAACTTTCATGGTTTATTCTCGGTTTTTTTATAACCTACTAACGAAAAGTTGGCCCAAATCATTTCATCTTTTTTATGCTCAAAATTGCCCACGACCCAATTTTTTGTCATCCCCTGCCCAAAGGCCCAAACGGAGAACCCCATCGTTTTCCAATGGCCAAATACGAACTAATTCCCGAACAGCTCTTGTATGAAGGCACTTGCACGTCCGATAACTTCTTCTCTCCTAGCCACTTGGATGAACGTTGGATTTTGGGCGTACACGATAATGCCTACTGGGAAGATTTAAAAAACTTGAGAATTTCTGACAAAATGGTGCGACGGATTGGTTTTCCGCTGAATCAACGACTCATTGAACGCGAAACACGCATTGCCCAGGGAACGATCGAATGTTGTCATTTTGCGTTAACGTTTGGCGTTTCGATGAATGTCGCAGGCGGCACCCACCACGCTTATGCCGACCGTGGCGAAGGGTTTTGCCTGTTGAACGATGTGGCTATCGCCGCCAATTATTTACTTTCGAAGCAACTTGCAACCAAAATTCTGGTGGTCGATTTGGATGTGCACCAAGGCAATGGAACAGCCGTTATTTTTCAGAACAACCCTCAAGTTTTTACCTTTTCAATGCACGGAAAAGACAATTATCCTTTGTTCAAAGAAAAATCAGACCTCGATATTGAACTCCCTACGGGAACGCAAGACCATGAATATCTGCGCTTGCTTTATGAGACATTACCTTTCCTTTTCGACCAACAACAGCCCGATTTTGTTTTTTACATTTCGGGAGTTGATATTTTGGAAACGGATAAATTGGGGAAATTAAAAGTAACCCGCGAGGGCTGTTATCGACGTGATGAGTTTGTATTTTCTCAGTGTAAGCAACGAAATATCCCTGTGGTGGTTTCGATGGGTGGTGGCTATTCACCGCGCTTGGCCGATATTGTGGAAGCACATTGTAATACGTATCGAATTGCCCAGCAGATGTATTTCTGAACTACATTTGTCTCACAGAGAAACACAGATGAAACAGCCCACAGAAAAATACAGACTCTCGCTGTGTTGTTCTGTGTCTTAAAATCTGTGTTTCTCTGTGTGAAAAAATTAGCGTAGTACTTGGTAAGTCAAAAACGCCAACCCATACGCCAGTACTGTCATGTAAGCGAGTTGAATGAGCGGCCATTTCCAGCCGTGGGTTTCGCGCTTTACAGTCGCAATGGTACTCATGCACATCATCGCAAATACGTAAAACACCAACAACGAAAACGCCAGCGCAGGCGTGTACATGGCTTCGCCCGTTTTGGGGTTTATCTCAGCACGCATTCGGGCTTTGATTGTGCCGTTGTCTTCATCGGCTTCGCTTCCGATGCTATAAATAGTGCTCATCGTACCCACAAACACTTCGCGGGCCGCAAACGAGGCTAATAATGCAATACCTATTTTCCAATCGTATCCCAAAGGCGCAATGGCAGGTTCAATAAATTTACCAAAATGACCCGCGTACGAATGTTCTAATTTGTAGGCCGCTACCGCGTTTTCCATTTCAGCACCTTTCAATGTTGGTTGCTCTTTTTGAATGGTTTCTTCTGCTTTTGAAATGGCATCACCTGGGCCATACGTAGCCAACACCCAAAGAATAATAGAAATCGCTACGATGATTTTACCCGCTTGGGTCACAAATGACTTGACACTGTCCCAAACGGCAATACCCACATGGTACCAGCGCGGAATTTGGTACGTGGGCATTTCCATGACAAAATAGCCCGTTTCGGCGCTTTCAACCCTTCCTTTGATGGCCCAAGCCGATACCAAGGCACTAATCAGACCCAGCAAGTACAAGCCCATGAGCGTCAGTCCTTGGAGGGTAAAAAAGCCAAGTACTGCCGTAGAAGGCACGACCAACGCAATAAGCACCGTATAAATTGGCAAGCGAGCCGAACAACTCATCAGTGGGGTAACCAATATTGTCAACAGTCGTTCTTTTCGATTTCCGATGCTTCTGGCTGCCATAATGGCTGGAACGGCACAGGCTACTCCTGAAATAAGGGGCACGACACTCCGACCATTTAAGCCAAATTTTCGCATGAGTTTGTCCATAATGACCATCACCCGAGCCATGTAGCCAGATTCTTCGAGCAACGAAACCAAGAAAAACAAGAAGGCGATTTGAGGAATAAAAATCACAACCCCGCCAATGCCCGCCACCAGTCCATCGGTCAATAAATCGGTCAGTGCTCCTTCTGGAAGTTGTTGTTTTAACCAATCATTCAACGACGCCATGCCCGCATCAATCAAGTCCATGGGGTAGCTGGCAAACGTAAATACGGCTTGAAATATAACCAACAGTACCACCAAGAAAACTGCATATCCCCAAAAAGGGTGAAGCAAAACTTTATCTAAACGCCTTGTCCACAACGGCTTCACCAAAAACTCTGCCACCGTTTTTACCGATTCTTTGACGAGACCGTCGATGACCGCATATCGGTGCATGGTTTCGGCCGCTTGAAAACCACTTTCTTTGAAGCCGTGTTTTTCAATCATTTTATCGTAAGCGACCCGCTTTTCGTGGGGTACAAACGAAAAAATATCGTGTTGCTGAACGTGGTGCAATGCCAAATAATTATTGGAAATATCGTTCGTGCGTTTTACTTCGTCAATCAATTCAGGGAATTGATCCGCAGGATTAAAATAATATTTTTCAACCGAAATTTTGGGGCTTTCTAGCTGTTGCACCACTGCCTGTTTGAGTTGGTCTAAGCCTTCCCCTACCCGCGCATTAATGCGAACGACAGGCACGCCCAATTTCATCGCTAATTTTACGGCATTGACTTGCAAATTTTTATCCCGAGCTACGTCGAGCATGTTCAAAGCCAAAACTACGGGCAAACCCAAATCTGCTACTTGGGTAAACAACAGCAAATTACGTTTGAGGTTGGAGGCATCAGCCACCACCACCACCACATCAGGATAATCTTCGTGGGCGGGATTCGCCAAAATATCAATGACCACTCGCTCGTCCAATGCTTTTGGATATAGACTATACAGCCCAGGCAAGTCAACAACCACTGCTTCAGTGGCATCATTGAGCATCCAAGGGCCTGATTTTTTTTCTACCGTAACACTCGGGAAATTTCCAACTTTTTGACGCAATCCAGTCAGTTGATTAAACAACGATGACTTACCAATATTCGGATTGCCGACGATGGCGATGATGGGATTCTTTTTCAAGGGATATTAAATGCTTTCTTCAACAATAACCGTAGCCGCTTCTTCTTTGCGCATTGCCAGACAATAGCCGTTTACTTGCACACCAATTGGGTCGCCCAAAGGTGCCACAAAATCGAGCATCACCTCAATGCCAGGCAAAAAACCCATTTCGAGTAGTTTCAACGATAAATCTTCTTGGCGAAACTCTTTCACAAAAGCTCTTTCTCCCAGTTGTAAGTCGGCGATGGTTTTCATATTGGACGGGTGGTTCAGTCTATTTTCTCAAAAGGGTTTTGAGTCATATAACGCAATTTATTTAGATTGAGTTTAAATAGAACTGCACAAAATAACATTTTCAAGCCAACAATATCAAATGACACCTATCATGTTTTCCAAACAGTCCATACACAAGAGCAGATATACAACTGTTTATCAATACATTACAATAAACAATATCTATACTAATTCTAAATTTTAAAGATTATTACTTCAATCAATACATTGTTTTGGTCAAGGCTCTACATTTGCTTTTCCATTTTTCGCCGTCGAATGAAAGCCACGCTCGCGTTTTTATTGGCCTCCATTGTGTTTGCACAAAGTCTCCTTCCTCGGTCGGCGACTGAGTTGTTGCATTCACCTGACGTGTGGAAACATTTTGAGGAGCACAAGGCGGAGTGCCCTGCGTCATTAAGTTTTCTTGATTTTTTGTGGATGCACTATTCCGCCGATTCGGAGCATACCAAACAAAAAGAGCATCATCTTCCAAGTTTTGATTTCAACAGTATAGCCAGCTTTTTTGTGCTACCTTCGGCTTCTGTATCGTTTGATGCCCAAACTGTCGTTACCTTCTTAACTTCCGCCAATTTTCATTGGCTCAATTCCTACGCCTTTTTATCATTCAAGGCACTCATTTGTCCACCCCGAGCCTAGGGCTTCTTTCTTTGATGGGAGAAGTGTATCCTTTCAATGCTGCATTTCCCGCTTTTCATCTATTCTAACAATAGGTTACTCGGGCAAATTCTCAATCCATTCGTCAATCAAAGCATCGGCTACCGATTCTCTTTCTGATTTATCATAAATGGAAAGTAAAAATACTTGTTCACCCACGACCCTGACGTGGGTTATTACCCTTGCTCCACCACTTTTCCCTCGATTTTTAGAAGGAATTGCCAAACGTATTTTGAAACATTCCTTACCAAGAGGAATCCCTGTTTTAGGATTTTCTCTAAGTGTTTCTCGTAAATACAATAATGCTTGCTTTATGCTTGCATGTTTTTTAGCAATTTTTTTGAGCTGCTTCTCAAATACAGGTGTTGTTTTAATTTCAAAGTTCATTCAACAACTGATCCAAAGTTTTCAACTCAATTTCTCCTCTTTCATGCATTTCAACCTCTTTCCAAGACTGACGCAGTTCTTTCAAAAGTCGTGGTTCTTTAGGTTTCGATTTTTTAGGCGTTTCCAACTTGGACTTATAACCAAGTGCCTTGATGAGCGCCAAAAACTCTTCTGCTTTTTTTGCGGGGACGGTGACCGTGATTTGCATAGGATTACAACTTCAATTTTCAACAAAAATAAAACAAAATATGATTGATTCACTGATTCATTACAGTATCAAAAACAAGCTGGTCATCGGATTGGCAGTGGTGGCTCTGGTGATTTGGGGAGGGTATTCACTTTCGCGGTTGCCGATTGATGCCGTTCCTGACATCACCACCAACCAAGTGCAAATCTTGACGCTCACGCCCACCTTGGCTGCCCAAGAAGTAGAGCAGTTTGTAACTACGCCCATTGAGTTGTCGCTCGCCAACATCCCCGATGTGACCGAGATTCGTTCGGTGTCCAAACTTGGGCTATCGGTGGTGACGGTCGTTTTTAAGGACGAGGTGGACATTGTCCGAGGTAAACAATGGATCACCGAACAACTCAAAACCGTAGAAGCTGATATTCCTGCAGAGTTCGGAAAACCCATGATTGCCCCCCTCACAACGGGTTTGGGTGAAATTTATCAATATACATTGGCCGTTAAAAAAGGGGCGAAGTCCAAATATGACCTCACCGAGCTTCGTACCATTCAAGACTGGATTGTCAAACGCCAATTGGTAGGCATTGAAGGGGTGATTGAAATCAGTAGCTTTGGGGGATTCGTAAAACAATACGAAGTAAGTGTCAATCCCGAACGCCTGCGCGCGCACAATGTCACCCTTTCGGAATTGTACGACGCCTTACAAAAAAACAACGCCAACACGGGCGGAAGCTACATCGAACGAATCGGGCAAGCGCAGTTTATTCGTGGCGAAGGGGTTGTTAAAAGCCTTAGCGACATTGAGCAAATTGTGATTAAAAACGTAGGAGGAATCCCCGTTTTGGTACGTGACGTAGCTGGGGTTGATTTCGGCCATGCCAATCGTTTTGGGGCTTTGGTGCGGAATGGCGAAGGCGAAGCCGTTGGAGGTATTGTATTGATGCTCAAAGGTGCCAACTCCGCCAACACCGTAAATGCGGTCAAAGAACGAATCGCGCGCATTCAAAAAAGCCTTCCCGAAGGCATTGAAATTGTGCCGTTTATTGAGCGCACCAAACTCATCAATAAAACCATTACCACTGTCAGCGAAAACCTGCTTTTGGGGGGACTAATTGTGATTGTGGTACTGGTACTTCTTATGGGCAGTTTGCGGGCAGGGTTGGTAGCGGCTTCGGTCATTCCGTTGGCCATGTTATTCACCATTGGAATGATGAATACCTTCAACATTTCGGCCAACTTGATGTCGTTGGGTGCGATTGACTTTGGGGTTATTGTGGACGGTGCCGTAATTATCGTGGAGGCGATTGTCCATCGTTTTCAAGTTTGGTACGAGGACAACAAGCGAAACAATGTCGATGACCCGCTCGAACGCGACCAATTGGTGTATGAAACCGCCAAACGCATTCGTACCTCGGCAGCTTTTGGGGAAATCATTATTCTAATGGTATATCTTCCGATTTTATCACTGGTAGGAATTGAAGGAAAAATGTTCAAACCCATGGCCATGACGGTTGGTTTTGCGATTTTTGGGGCATTCATTTTGTCATTGACCTACGTTCCGATGATGTCGTCGTTGGTCATGGGAAAAAATTTACACAAACACTGGAATTTTTCAGAGCGGGTACTCGCTTGGTTGTACCGCCGTTATGAACCCCTCATCATCTGGTCGTTACAATGGAAGAAAGCTACAGTTGGCATTACTTTGGGGCTTTTTGTAATTTCACTTCTCGTCTTTAACCGTCTTGGCGGCGAATTTGTCCCTACCCTCGATGAAGGCGACTTGGCGATTGACTTCCGCACAGCTTCGGGGACTTCTTTGACAGAAACTATTAATTCTGCCAATAAAGCCCATCAAATTCTCCGAAAACATTTCCCTGAAATCCAACAGATTGTAGGGCGCGTGGGTGCTTCCGAAATCCCTACTGACCCTATGCCCATTGAAATGGTGGATCAGATGATTAACATGAAAGACATTTCGGAGTGGAAAAACGCCAAAAACCGTGAAGAAATGTCCGAAAAAATGGCGGCGGTATTGGCCGAAGAGCTACCTGGAACCAGCGTAGAAATGACCCAACCTATTCAGATGCGATTTAATGAAATGATTACAGGGGTACGCTCCGATGTAGTCGTTAAAATCTTTGGCAACGACCTTGACGTTTTGTACGAACGTGCCAACGCTGCGGCCAAAGTCATCGAAAAAATTGAGGGTGTCGCCAGTGTACGTGTGGAGCAAATTGTGGGTTTACCTCAAATCAGTATCAACTACAATCGAGCAAAAATTGCCCAATACGGCCTGAGCATTGCCGACATCAACCGCCTCGTTCGCAGTGGTTTTGCGGGCGAAACCGCTGGAACCGTCTATGAACAAGAGCGCCGTTTTGACTTAGTAGTGCGGTTGGATGCGCAACATCGTCAAGACATTGAAAACGTACGACAATTGCTCATTCCATTGCCACAAGGAGGAACAGTTCCGTTGGCAGAGTTGGCTGACATTGGTTTCCGCAAAGCCCCCGCCCAAATTTCCCACGAAGAAACCCGTCGGCGTATCACGATTGGAATTGGGGTTCTTAACCGCGATGTTGAAAGTGTCGTCAACGATGTTCAGACCACGATTGAGAAAAAAGTAGCCTTACCATCGGGTTATTTTTATACCTACGGTGGCGCTTTTGAAAACCTTCAACGCGCCAAAGAACGCCTAAGTTTTGCCGTACCCTTGGCACTTTTCCTCATCTTTACTTTGCTCTATTTTACCTTCCATTCTTTAAAAGAATCGCTCTTAATATTCTCCGCCGTTCCCATGTCTGCCATCGGAGGAATTATCGCTCTTTGGATGCGCGACATGCCCTTTAGTATCTCGGCGGGGGTTGGGTTTATTGCGTTGTTTGGTGTAGCGGTTTTGAACGGAATTGTACTTATCAGCTACCTCAACGACCTTGAAAAAGAAGGAGTCACTAACTTAAAAGAACGCATCCTACGCACTGTAGAGGTACGATTCAGACCCGTAATCATCACGGCGACGGTAGCCTCATTAGGTTTTTTACCCATGGCTATTTCAAACTCTGGCGGAGCCGAAGTACAGCGTCCACTGGCCACGGTGGTGATTGGCGGGATTTTATCCGCTACGCTCCTTACGCTGGTTGTCTTGCCTGTGTTGTATGCGTTGTTTTCAAAGGTGTCCACTTCTACAAAAGGAGTAGCAAGCGTATTGGTACTGATTACACTTTCATTACCATCCCACGCACAAATCAGCGTACAACAAGCGATTGAACGAGCTTCACAGAATAACCTAACCCTAAAAACAACGGAGTTAACCCAACAATCACAAAAGGCGTTGATTGGATCGGCTTGGCAGCTACCCAAACTCTCCGCCGATTTGGCTGCGGGGCAAACCCAGAGCCGTCCCTTTGATTATACGCTCAGTGCAGTGCAGAGTTTTGAGCCCTTTGGCGTATATCGAAATCGCGCAAAAGTGTTGACCCAACAAGTGAATGTAACTCAAAAACAACAGGAAATCCAGCGAAATGAACTGGCTTTCAGTGTCAAGCAGCAGTATTATCAAATTCTGTTTTTGTATAAAAATCGTCAACTCATTCAAGCGCAAGACACCTTGTATGTAAAAGCGCTGGAGGCCGCCAAATCTCGTTACAAAACGGGGGAAACCAACCAGTTGGAGGTAGTAGCAAGCGAAACCAATCGGCGTGAAATTCAGAACCGTCGGACGGTTATTGACCGCGAAATTCAGCTGGCATTCATGGGTTTACAAACCTTGCTGTACAGCAATGAATCCTTAATGATTGATACCTTGCTCAATTTACAACGCCCCACCCCTTCCCAAGAAGGAATCAATCGGTACGCTGCCCTTGCGTCGGAAGAATCTCAGTTGAGTCGTAATTTTACGGACTTAGAACAGGCACAGCTCAAACCCGACTGGAGAGTTGGAGCCGCCAATCAATCCATTGAAGGTAAACTTGGCTTTATGTACCTTTCGGGTGGTTTGGGAATACCCCTAACCAATAAACCCCAAAAAGCGCGCATCGAAGCCGCAAAGGTAATCGAGCAAGCCAGCGAAAATCAGCTCAAAGCCGTTCAGTTTCAGACCGAAGCCAACACCAAAATTTTACGAGAAAGCCTCCAAAAACTTCAGACAACGCTCAATTACTACGAACAATCGGCTCTTCCGCAAGCAGAATTATTACTTAAAACTGCCTACAAACAATTTCGTTTGGGGGACATTGAATACGTAGAATTTTTCCAAAATACCCGTCAAGCTTGGCAAATTCGTGAAGCTTATTTGACCGAACAATTGCGCTTTACCCAAACCGTCATTGAGCTTGAAAAATGGCTAGGTATTGAATAGAATGACGATTTTTTGAATGACGACTAACAACTTCAACACAATTCCAATGAACACATTAATTCACGCTATACGCCGCCTATTTTCTCTGCATTTTCCCCCTCGCCCCTTGCCTATCGCCCTTTGCTTAGTAGCAGCTCTCAGTAGTTGCAATAAGACTGAAACCGCCCAAACCGAAGAAGCAGCCCCCGAAAAGGCTCCTACCGAACTTAAACTCACGGCGGAACAAGAAAAGAACTTTGGCATTAGCCTCGGAAGTCCCGAAACCCGAACCGTATTTGACGCCATTGTTCTCAATGGCGTTGTTGAATCCTCACCTCAACAAAGCGCTAGTGTGAGCTTTCCGCTCACTGGGATTGTCCGCAGTATTGGAGTCTTATCTGGCAATTCAGTAGGAAAAGGGAGTACGCTTGCCACCATCGAAAGCCTCGAACTCATTCAGTTACAGGAAGATTATTGGAAAACGGCAGGTCAACTTCAATTTGCCGAACAAGAACGCCAACGTCAAACCACTCTATCGCAGGAAGAAGTAGGAGCCAAACGCAAACTACAACAAGCCGAATCGGAAATGCGGGTTTTGGAAGCGACCAAACAAGGCATCGAAGCAAAACTTCAAGTAGTGGGAATCGACCCAAAATCCCTTAAAACAAATCAAATCGTTCGTACCATCGCCCTTCGCTCTCCGATTGGCGGCGTAGTTAAGAGTGTTCAAACAACCCTTGGGAAGTCCATTAACGGCGGAGAATCGTTGTTTGAAATCGTTAATCAGGCAGGTGCGCGTTTGGTACTCAAAGTATTTGAGAAAGATGTAGCCCGTATAAAAGTAGGCCAAAAAGTAACGTTTGACAATGGCACAGCCACCATCAGCAGTTTAGGAACTACCTTCGACCCCAACAGTCGTACCGTTGATGCCTACGCCACCCTCAACGCAACCCGCTTATTGGCAGGCCAATACGTGAATGGCAAAGTGGTATCCTCGCCGCGCCAAGCCGAAACGCTCCCCGAAGCTGCGATTGTTCGCACGGGAGAAACTGCCCACGTATTTGTCAAAACTCCACAAGGAATTTATCGCCCCATCGATGTAAAAACGGGCGCTACACAAGATGGTTTTGTAGAAGTTATTTTTAACCAAAAACCAACCTTACCCATCGTTATCACAGGCGCGCAAACCCTGCAAGCCGAACTGACCAAAGGCGAAGGAGAAGAGGAATAAGGAGTAAGTACGCAAAGAGTGAAGGGCAATAGGCTAGTTGCAAAATTGCCCCTTACTTTCGTACATTAGCTGATGATTCAAGATAACTTAACACCTACGCCTCATGAACAAAGCTTTACTGGCCACTCTATTTTCAGCCGTTTTACTTGGTTTTACATTTAAAGAAAAAAAATACGATGTTGGTCACATCAAAACCAACATGGGTGACATTTACTTTTGGTTGTACAACGAAACACCCAACCACAAAGCAAGTTTTAAAAAATTGGCGGGAGAGCATTACTGGGATTCGTTTACCTTCAACCGAGTCATCAATAATTTTGTTGCCCAAGGCGGTTGTCCTGATACCCCCGAAGGTTTCGCCAATTCACCTTATTTGCTCAAGCCAGAATTCGACAAAAAGATTCGGCACGTGTATGGCGCTGTGGGGGCAGGTCGCGACAACAACCCCGATATGCTTTCGGCGGGTTGTCAGTTTTACATTGTTCAAAACAAAAAAGGTTTGGCGCGTCTTGACGATAAATACACGGTGTTTGGGCAAGTTTTTAAGGGGATGGACATTGTGGACGCCATCGTTGCCGTCAAAACTGATTCAACAGACACCCCGCTCAAGCCGATTACACTGAAGGTTCGGGTTGTTCAGATGAATGCCAAGGAACTAAAGGGATTGGGCTGGACGGAAGCCTTGGATTAATCTTACTTTTTTGTCTTCATTTATGGGCAGATACATCTAAATGTGCAACATGTTGCACATTTAGATGTATCTGCCCTACTATTTCGGCATTTTTTTGTAAAAAAAGCATTATATTGCACATTCAATATTCTGTTTATGACCCTTGTGCAAATAGGTGAAGCCATCAAGCAGCGGCGTCAACGACTTCATATTCGACAAAATGATTTGGCTGAATTAGCTGGGATTAGCCTTCGCACTCTCGTTGCTATTGAAAATGGCGTAGGTAATCCATCGTTTGAAACCCTCACTCGCTTAGTTGATGTGCTGGGTTTACAACTTACTTTGACTATTAAATCATGAGAAAAGCGGTCGTTTATCTTAATCAAGACGTGGCGGGTACGCTTTCCGAAACCCCCAATGGCTTTGTCTTTCGGTACGATGAATATTACCTAGTTCATCCCAATGCTCACGCCCTCAGTTTGACTCTCCCTATTTCTCAACGAGAGTTTAAAGCAGACTATTTGTTTCCATTTTTTTGTGGGCTATTATCGGAAGGATACAACCGTGCAGTACAATGTCGATTGCTAAAGTTGGACGAAAATGACGATTTCGGACTTTTGTTAGCCACGACACACACAGATACGGTTGGGGCAGTACGAGTAGTAGAACAAACTACCAAAACGGCTTTTGACCTATGACAATAATTGTTTGCCCTTCAACGCTTCAATCAGGCTTCGATACCTATAGCCCAAGCGCTCGAAAATCACTTTTTGGCGGAAAACGAGTAGCTCATACCTTACCATTTAAACATGAAGACATCAAAGCGGCAACCTTTCAAGGGTTTGGCCAATCGTTTCGTCAGCTTTCCATTTCGGGTGTTCAAGAAAAATACGGATTGACGCTCGACGGAAATAAACTACGGCTTCCTGACCCTAACGAACAAACTCAGTACATTCTAAAACCAATTCCGCCAGAGTTGCCCAAAGCAGCAGAAATTCCTGCCAACGAGCACTTAACAATGCAGATTGCCCGACAAGTATATGGAATCCCGACCGCCAACAATGGACTCATTTTCTTTGCTGATGGCGAGCCAGCTTTGCTCATTCGACGCTTTGATTTTCGCCCTGATGGACTCAAATGGCGTCAAGAAGATTTTGCGTCTTTATCCAATCGTACCAAACAAACCGCAGGAGCAAATTATAAATACGAAGGCAGCTACGAAGAAATAGCTCAATTGATTAAACAACATTTACCCGCTTACCGAGTGGAGATTGAAAAATTCTTTCGTTTGGTTGTGTTCAACTATTTGTTTTCCAACGGGGATGCACATCTTAAAAATTTCTCAGTCCTAGAGACCATAGACCGTGATTTTATACTTAGCCCTGCATACGACCTAATTTGTACCCGTTTACATCTCAGCGATTCAGACATGGCATTAAACGAAGGACTGTTCAGCGACGATTACGAAACCGACAGCTTTATAGCCAATGCTTTTTACGCTTTTGATGACTTTGTTGTTTTTGGACAACGCATTGGTATTCCTCAAAAAAGAGTTCAAACTCAACTGAGTCTTTTTCAAAAAAACTACGAAAATGTACGAACCTTGACCAAAAACTCTTGGTTGAGTGCTGATGCTCAAGAGGCGTACTTGGCCTGCTACGAAGACCGATTGAAAAGGTTGAACTACGCTTTCAAGCAATAGGCTTTACCGCATTTTTGCTCGTTTGGCCAAGTAAGCCGTCAAAATTTGATCTAAGCCTTTGGCAACATCGGCTTCGATGAAATCAATTTTATATTGTCCGCACTTGAGTCGAAGTTCGTGGTAGTATTTTTTTGCGGCTTCTTGGTATTGCTTTTTAACTTGTCCAGGCTGAATTTTCACCCGCTCACCCGATTCCAAATCAATAAACTCATACGGGCGGTCATCAAAAGCAAATTCCTCTTCGGTACGGCGGTCGGTAACGTGAAACAACAACACTTCGTGCATGTTGTGACGTAAATGCTGCATGGCTGAAAAAATTCTTTCGGCTTGATTTATGTCTTCAAACATATCACTGAAAATCACCACCAACGAGCGTTTGTGAATTTTTTCGGCGATTTCGTGCAGTACGTCTGCCACGGCCGTTTTACGGAGTTCTTTGGGTTTTTTGAGAACGTTTTCCAAATCCAAAAACACCTTATGAACGTGCGATGGAGTGGACTTTATCGGGGTTTGAACTTCTATTTTATCCGAAAACGTACACAAGCTTACTGCATCTTTTTGGCGCTGGAGCAAATTGGCGATGCTTGCGGCGGCCAACACGCTGAACGTAATTTTATCGTGATTTGGCTCAGGATAATACATCGACGACGACGTATCGACCAGCAAATGGCAACGCAAGTTCGTTTCTTCTTCGTAGCGTTTTACAAACAAGCGGTCGCTTTTGGCAAACACCTTCCAGTCGATATGACGGGTACTTTCTCCTGTATTATACAAACGATGTTCGGCAAATTCGACCGAAAAACCGTGAAAGGGCGATTTGTGTAATCCTGTGATAAACCCTTCGACGAGCTGTCTCGCCAAAAACTCTAAATTTCCGTACTGTCTTACCGTTGCAATGTCAAATTTGCGAGCGCTCATGTCGTTAAAAGGTTTTTGGGGTGTGAAGCCAAGCAAGGATGTTTTAAGTTTACAGCCGTTGCAAGCACAAATATCGTGCTAATAAACTACATTATTTGGAGACTGTAAACTTAAAACGGAAGAAGGAAGAAATTTTACTTTAATTGGACAAAGCCCGCTCAATAATGTCACCTGTATCGGTAATCATTTCATTTTGACCCAGCAGCACCATTCCCTCCATCCCAACTACACGGAGGGTGACATTGGCAACGCCAGAACCCAGAATTCCCAAATATTGTGCGGCCGAACGACTCAAATCAATCAGACGGGTGCGGTGGTATGGCCCGCGGTCGTTGATACGCACAATCACCGTGCGCTTATTGGAAAGGTTTGTGACCTCCACCATGGTGTTGAAAGGTAATGTACGATGCGCGGCAGTATATTCTTTCTGATTGAATGGCTCACCTAATGACGTTTTGCGCCCGTTAAAGATTTGTGCATAAAATGATGCTCTTCCTTGCTCTTCCTTCCCCAACAATTGGGCTGATGCTGGATTTACTTTGATCAGCGACAACAATACAAGTACATAAAAAGTGGTAGAATACATAGATTTGTTCGGGTTATTTTTCACCAAAAATGACAATTTGACTAGGAGTCCCCTTGAACACATACTCAAAAAAATGCAACCTTTTTTGAGTTTAAGGGCTGAAAATTAAGCAAAAAACAAACACGAACTACGTTTTTTACAAATTGACATACAAACCCCAGCCTATAACAACGTAAAAATCAACAACTTTATTTTGAAAATATTTTGACTACCAACAACAAAAGACGTACTTTAGCGTTTGGTATAACTCTAAACCTCAAAAGGATAGTGGAAGACAAAGACAGAGAAAAAATCTACTCGAAACGCGTAAAGGCAGGGAAAAGAACTTACTTTTTTGATGTGCGTTCAACTCGTTCAAATGATTACTACTTGACGATTACAGAAAGTCGCCGTTTTCCGCAAGGAGATGGGTTTGCTTACGAAAAACACAAAATGTTTCTCTACAAAGAAGACTTCGATAAGTTTGTAGATGCCCTTCAAGAAACCGTAGCCCACATTAAAACCGAATTGATGCCCGACATAGATTTTTCTCAGTACGCCGTGCGTGAAGAAGAAGACTATACAGGTAGCGATTTGAAGTGGGATTAATCACCCTTTCCTGACCTATCCTATGCCCTGCCTCTGGTTGCCCAGAGGCTTTTGGTTTTGTAGCCACCACAAAAAGCACTAATTTTGCGGCTGCTATTGTATAATCACAAATTCACATTGCTCGATAAAGAACCGACGGCCACGATTGGACCGCTTCTGAATTCGTCAATCAATAATCGTAAATCAACTAATGTCTCTCCAATGTGGTATTGTCGGATTGCCCAACGTAGGTAAATCCACTCTTTTTAGCGCATTATCAAGTGCCAAAGCCGAAGCTGCCAACTATCCTTTTTGTACCATTGAGCCCAACGTTGGAGTGGTTGAAGTACCCGACGAGCGCATCACTGTCCTCGAACGCCTCATTAATCCACAACGTACCGTTCCGACCATCGTTGAGATTGTTGACATCGCAGGTTTGGTTCGCGGGGCCAGCAAAGGCCAGGGTCTTGGTAACCAGTTTTTGGCCAATATTCGTGAGGTGGATGCGATTATTCACGTGGTTCGTTGTTTTTCGGACGACAACATTGTTCACGTAGAAGGCCGCGTCAACCCCGTCAGTGACAAAGAAATTATCGACCTTGAGCTTCAACTCAAAGACCTTGATTCCATTGAGAAAAAATTTGCTCGGGTAGAAAAAGCAGCCCGCGTAGGTGATGCCAAAGCCAAAGTAGAGCTCGAAATTCTGACACGCGTCAAAAATGCGCTCTTTCAAGGAAAAAGCGTGCGTGCTGTCGGTTTGACGGACGATGAAAAAGCAGCCATTGCCGATCTTCAACTGCTCACCATCAAGCCCGTTATTTATGTAGCCAACGTGGATGAAACGTCCATTCAGACGGGCAACGAGTACGTAGATCAGCTCAAAGCTGCCGTGGCCGAAGAAAATGCCGAAGTAATTGTGCTTTGCGCCGCCATTGAATCCCAAATCGCTGAAATGGAAGATGCCGAAGAACGTGAAATGTTTTTGGGCGAATACGGTCTTACGGAATCAGGGCTTTACAAACTCATCCGTGCTTCGTACGCCATTTTGAACTTGATTACCTATTTTACCGCAGGTGTCAAAGAGGTACGGGCTTGGACGATTCAGCGCGGCTGGAAAGCCCCTCAAGCAGCGGGAGTAATTCACACTGACTTTGAGCGTGGTTTTATCCGTGCGGAGGTTATCAAACTTCCCGATTACGAAAAATACAAAACTGAAGCAGGTTGCCGCGATGCGGGCAAAATCTCCGTAGAAGGCAAAGAATACATTGTACAAGACGGCGACATCATGCACTTCCGCTTCAATGTGTAATCGAACTTGCTCATTTTATACAAAACCCCGACGAACTTGTGTCCGTCGGGGTTTTGTTTTTTAGTGCTGTTGATGCTTGATTCGTTACGTACGCATGGTACCTAATCGACGACTTCTTTTTTTCTAAACAACGCCCGAAAAGTACCCGCCATGTGTATCACGTGATCAACCCGATTTTTGGCTTGACTGAGTACATGAATATTTACTTCTTGTTCGAGCAATTTGCCAAATGATGCCGATAACATATACATTTCTTCGACATTCACTGAAAAGTCATTCACCACAAACTTTTGAAATCCTCGGTCTTGTAAATTGGCAAAGTAAAGGACAAGGCAAAAATTTTCACCCTCGAAGTACGAAATCACTTTGTCAACGTCAAACTTCTTGGGCATTTCGTGATGGTCAACCAGTGCATCAATAATTTCTTCTTCCTCATTGATCATATACAAATGAGGCGTCAGATAAACAGGTGGTTGATAGTTCATTTTACTTAATCTGATTATTGGAATACCTAGCTTTTCTACTTAGAAAACTACTGGAATGCGACAAAAATGGCACACACAAATCTATTTTCATAACTTTTTATATATTTTATTGAATTATTTATATTTTATACTCAGTTGCGTTTTAATCTAATCCAAAGGAAAAAATGCCTATTTTTATTACTATTTCCTTTGACAACATCCAAGTTTGAAGGTATTTTCAAAAAAATGCCTTTTTATCTCCCTTTTTACAACTCATTTTTAGCAAAAAAATATTTTCACAAAAGCCAAAAAAGGACGCGTTCCCGCGTCCTCTTAATCTATATATGATGTCTTATTGGTAAAAAATTACCGAGAAATATCAAGTACTTCAAATTCCATTGCCCCCGCTGGTACTTGGATTTGAGCTTTTTCGCCTACTTTTTTTCCCATCAAGCCCTTCCCAATGGGCGAGCCTGCTGAAATTTTTCCTTGTTTAAGATCTGCCTCTTCCTCTGCCACCAATGTATAGGTTACAACTGCATTGTTACGGCAATTTTTGATTTTTACTTTTGATAATATGCTCACTTGCGATGTATCAATCGACGATTCATCCAAGACCCGCGCGTTACCTACTATTTCTTCTAATTTAGCGATTTTTGCTTCGTGTAAGCCTTGCGCATCTTTGGCTGCATCGTACTCGGCATTTTCGCTCAAATCACCTTTATCACGGGCCTCGGCTATTGCACGAGCTATTTCCTGACGGCCGCGTGTTTTTAAGTCCTGCAATTCAGCCTTGAGCTTATTGAGACCTTCTTCGGTGTAATATTGTAACTTAGCCATAGTGCTGTTGTGTACGTTAATTGTTTAGTATTATATATCTGTCCTATCACTTATTTCTTCCACTAAAGACAAAAAAAAAGAACGGTGAAATGACCGCTCTACTACAAATGGGGTAGCTCTGTCACTTCTTCCTAAAAGACCGAAAAGAATTGGTTGTGTCGGTTCATGGTCGAAATTTGAACCACAAAATTAGCAATATTTGCAACGGGAATCAAGACTACATCAGTTTGAATCCAAAAAATTACTCTAAAAATCATATCTAATAATCGACAAAACGATTTTCTCAGTGTATATGTCAAAGCTTCGAATCATTTTTATGGGAACTCCTGAGTTTGCCGTGAGTAGCCTTCAAAAACTTGTAGAAAGCGGGTGCAACGTGGTAGCCGCTGTTACCGCCCCCGACAAGCCTGCTGGGCGTGGGCTACAACTCACTCCTTCTCCCGTCAAACACTATGCGGTTTCTCAAGGTATCCCTGTTTTACAGCCTGAAAAGCTAAAAAACCCTTCTTTTTTGGAAGAATTACGTAGCTACCAAGCCGATTTACAGGTTGTTGTGGCATTTCGTATGCTGCCAGAAGTTGTTTGGAACATGCCCCCCAAAGGCACATTCAACCTACACGCCTCTCTCCTACCTCAGTTTCGCGGTGCAGCGCCTATCAACTGGGCGATTATCAACGGAGAAACCGAAACGGGCGTTACTACCTTTTTTCTTGAACACGAAATTGACACAGGGAACATTATTTTTCAAGAAACCGAGCCTATTCACTACGAAGATAACGTTGGGTCTTTGTACGAACGATTGATGCACAAAGGAGCGGAATTGGTCGTTCGGACTGTCAATGCCGTTGAGGCAGGAAACTATCCGCAGTTACCCCAATCGCAAAGCGAAGTACTCAAAGCTGCCCCTAAGATTTTTAAAGAAACTTGCGAAATCAATTGGAATCAGCCCACCGAAGCGGTTCGGAATTTTATCAGGGGTCTATCGCCTTATCCTGCCGCTTGGACTACCTTAAATGGCAAATTGTGTAAAATTTATAAAAGCTCAGTGGCAACACAAATACCAACCGATAACGGTAATCACTTATTTACGGACAACAAACACCTACTGCTTTTCAAAACTGCCGATGGCTGGTTGTCCATTGACGAACTACAATTGGAAGGCAAGAAAAGAATGGGAATTGAAGAGTTTTTGAGGGGCACCAAAGTAACGATTGCCTGAGTTCTTCCAAGGAATATTGACTTTCCAAAATAATAAAAGCCGCTACTTGACAGAGCGGCTTTTGTCGTTGATAAACGCAACTGATATAAAAACGACGCTCAGGCAGAAAAAGTTTTAGCTCTGAAAAATAATCTCACTATTTTTCATATTATTGCATAAAATCAACATTTGTTGATTTTTCTTGAAAAAAGTGACAGATATATGCTCCAACAAACCATCTACGAAGTACGAATTACCTACATCGGTAGCCTCACAGGTCTGCGCGAACGAGAGCCATTTGTTTGCTATTTTTCAAACTTAAAGAAGACTGTAGAGAATTTGACCGCTCAACTCGCCCTCAACGGTTGGCCACTAAAAATCAACTACACGGCGGTCTATCGCGGGCTTAAAATGAAGAATAAATACCACTGCGATTTTGAAGTAGCAGGGTATAAAGTGTTTAGGATTTCTATTACTCCTTGCGTACTTAATCCTGTTCTCACAACCCTAGGAATCGACGAAATGCCTGCTTATAAGAAGTGATTTGTTTTCTTCTCTATGATGTCAACCATAAGAGATTGAAAGCATTAAAAAAAGTAGCCTCAGCGAGGCTAAATCTTAGTAGAAAAAAGGAGTGAAGACCATCCCAAAGCCATAAAGAGTAAAGCTATATTTTAATGCGTTCAATCTGATTCAGCAATGACTTTGAGTTCGAGGCCGAGTTTTTTCCCCTCTTCCACCATCAAATCAAATGCTTGTTCGTAATGATTAGGAATGATTCCATCAAGAATCGCTTCCCGAACGGCCGTTTTGATAATCCCCACTTCTGCCGAAGGTTTGAGGGCAAAGGCTTGCATGATGACCTCACCCGTAATGACGGGCTGGAAATTCCGAATCTTATCTCGTTCTTCGAGGTCGTATAATTTTTGCTCAACCTTGTCAAAATTGGCCAAATGCTTACGAACTTTATCGGGATTCTTAGACGTAATATCGGCGCGGCAAAGCGTCATTAATGCCTCCAAATCATCGCCTGCGTCAAACAACAATCGACGCAAAGCCGAATCGGTAATTTCTTCTTTTGACAGGGCAATAGGACGTAGGTGAAGGCGAACGAGTTTTTGCACAAAGCGCATACTTTCGCTCATTGGCAATTTCATTTGGCGAAAAATGCGTGGGGTCATTCTGGCGCCCAATTCTTCGTGACCGTGAAACGTCCAGCCTACTTTTTTGTCAAATCGCTTGGTGGCAGGTTTGGCAATGTCGTGCATGATTGCCGCCCAACGCAGCCATAAGTCGTTGGTATGTTTCGAAATATTATCAAGTACTTGAAGCGTATGATAGAAATTGTCTTTGTGCCCCTTACCATCTTGGTACTCAGCTCCTTGCAGCTCTACAAACTCAGGAAAAATCAATTTTAAAATTCCCGCTTGATGTAGCAATTTAAAGCCGTAAGACGGGGTTTTTGCTAAAATAATTTTGTTGAGTTCGTCATTGATACGCTCCTTTGAAATGATGGAAATACGCTCAGCCATTTGCACAAGGCCGTCAAAAGTATCTGGCTCAATGTCGAAATTAAGTTGGGTTGCAAAACGCGCTGCCCGCATCATTCGGAGCGGATCGTCAGAAAAAGTAATGCCAGGTTCGAGAGGGGTACGAATGAGTTTTTTTCGCAAATCACTCATCCCATTGAAAGGGTCGATGAGGTCGCCATAGTTCGCTATATTTAAGCTGATTCCCATGGCATTGATGGTAAAGTCACGGCGATTTTGGTCGTCTTGCAAAGTACCATCTTCCACAATCGGCTTTCGAGACTCACTGCGGTACGACTCGCGGCGCGCGCCTACAAACTCCACCTCAAGGTCGTCAGTTTTGAGTTGGGCAGTGCCAAAATTTCTGAATACAATAACCTGTACCCCAAGCCGTTCTGCTACTTTCTCGGCTAACTCCACTCCACTTCCAACACTTACTATATCAATGTCCTTGGAAGGACGATTCAGGATTAAATCACGCACGTATCCCCCAATGACATAGGCTTCAACACCCAGTTCACGGGCGCTATCGGCAATGACCTTAAAAAGGGAATTGGAGGCTAAAACTTCACTAAAATTCATTCGGATTGCTTTTGCAAACTGCAAAGATACTATTTCTTTAAACTTTCGCCCGTGAGTTGGTGTTCATTCAGGAAGAAAAAAAGCATCAATGGAAGAAATAATTAATAAAGTAGCCAATAGTGGGCTTGTTACCTTGGATTTGGAAGATTACTACCACCAAGGTGAGCGCGTAGTGTATGACCTCAAAGACAACCTTTTTATGGGGCTGATTCTCAAGGAAAAAGACTTTCGTGAGTTTCTCAAAAGTCACGATTGGGCACAGTACGCAGGCAAAAACGTGGCCATCACTTGCACCGAAGACGCCATCATCCCAACTTGGGCATACATGTTGTTGACGCTGCAATTGGAGCCTCACGCCAACGCCGTCGTGTTTGGTAGCCTCAACGACCTCGAAGAAAAACTTTATTTTGATGCCATTGCCCGCATTGATGTGGAGGCTTATCGCGGTGTTCGCGTGGTGGTGAAAGGTTGTAGCAAACACCCCGTTCCGACGGCGGCTTACGTAGAACTAACGCGCAAACTTCAACCCGTTGTGCAATCGCTTATGTTTGGTGAGCCTTGTAGCACGGTACCGCTCTTCAAAAAACCAAAAACCAAATAACACACGTCCTACAAAGGTTGTGCCTCTCCGAGGCAAAATTATCAAAAACAGCTTCGGAGAAGCTCAACATTTGTAGCCACAAACGTTACGCCTCGCCGAGCCAAAATTATCAAAAACAGCTTCGGAGAAGCTCAACATTTGTAACCACAAACGTTACGCCTCGCCGAGGCAAAATTGTCAAAAACAGCTTCGGAGAAGCCACAAACGTTACGCCTCGCCGAGCCAAAATTGTCGAAGAACAGCTTCGGAGAAGCCCAACATTTGTAACCACAAAGGTTTTGCCTCGCCGAGGCAAAATTATCAAAAACAGCTTCGGAGAAGCTCAACATTTGTAGCCACAAACGTTACGCCTCGCCGAGCCAAAATTATCAAAAACAGCTTCGGAGAAGCTCAACATTTGTAACCACAAACGTTACGCCTCGCCGAGGCAAAATTGTCAAAAAACAGCTTCGGAGAAGCGCAACCTTTGTAACACTTGTAACATTTACCCAAAAACATACTGTGAAGCCAGCATGGCTTGGGCGAGTTTTAAGTCATCAATAGGCAAATTGACGCCAAGCTGTGTTAACTCGCTCACTACCAACTCAGTTGCTAAATTGCCAACAAGCTTATTGTCGGCCAAAGGGCAGCCCCCAAAACCACGCACGGTACAGTCAATTCGCCTAACTCCTGCTTTAAAAGCTGCTTTTACTTTTTTAGGAGTGTGCGACGATTTTGCGTGCAAATGCGCCCCAAATTCCACATTTGGGAATTTTGTTACCAAATGCCCAAACAACGTCTTAATTTCGTCAGTAGTACTCGAACCTATCGTATCAGAAGGGGCAATGATGTTAATCCCTTGTTGAACCAACTTTTCGGTAAACTCCTCCACGATTTCGGGACTGTAAGCATCGCCGTACGGGTTGCCAAAACCCATCGAAAGATAAACTACCAATTCTTTACCATTTTTTTGGCATATATTCTGAATTTCTGCCACTTCGCCAAAAGCCTCAGCAATGGTTTTGTTCGTATTTTTTTGTTGAAACGTTTCAGAAACCGACAACGGAAAACCCAAATACTGAATTTGCCCAAATTGTGCCGCATCTTCTGCTCCACGAACATTGGCGACGATGGCCAGCAACTTGGTGGAAGTTGTCGATAGGTCTAATTTTTCAACCACCTCGGCCGTGTCACGCATCTGCGGTATTGCTTTGGGAGAAACAAAACTTCCAAAATCGAGCGTATCAAAACCTACCTGAAGGAGTTTATTTAAGTAATTTATTTTAGCGTCGGTCGGTACGAAGTCTCTTAACCCTTGCATCGCATCGCGTGGACATTCAATGAGTTTCATTTGATTTCTAGTAAATTATGTGATAAAAAAACAGGTTGTAAGCAACCTGTAACACTGCAATAAAGTGTTGGTTGTGACAACACCACAAATTTGCACGCTAAATTCGGGCGTTCTTTTAGCCTCCACTGACGGGAGGAATCAATACAATTTCATCGTTGGAATGGAGCGGTTGGGTATCGTCGGCATAGTCGGTATTGACAGCTACGCGCAATGAAGCCAGTTTTTGAAAATCGGGAAATTGGCCAACCAAATGGCTTTTCAAATCCGCCACCGTTGCTTCCTCTGGCAGTTGTAAGGTCAGTTCAAGTTGGCCAATAATCTCCTTGGCAATCCCAAACGCTAATACTGTTATTTTCATATTCAAGTTTTATTCCTAACGTAATTGCTCAATGACTCGTTTCAAACTCTCCAAATTGTGCGCGGGGGCATGTAAATCTAAATGGGGCAAAACCGCTTTTAAAGCTTTCACTTCGGGGCGAAAATCGGGCGAACCAGCCAAAGGATTTAACCAAATCACCCTCCTCGCTTTTCGTCGAATTCGCTCCATATTTTTGGCCAAATCGTCCCCATCCCCCGTATCCATGCCATCGCTGACAATTAAGACAATCGTCCGTGAATTTAGCTTTCGCATCGCATATTCGTCCACAAATTGCCGCAACATGGTTCCAATATCCGTCCCGCCCGACCAATTAGGAACGCGTTCCGACAGATTTTCAAGGGCTTGGGTATATTCCATTTCCTTTAAATCCTCCGTAATTCGTACCAATTTTGTACTAAACACAAAGGTTTCGATGGACTGATACAACGTCTGAAAGGCATACATAAATTGCACCCAAAAGCGACTGTACAAATCCATTGATTTACTAACGTCGCAAAGCAATACCAAACGGATTTTATTTCGGGCGGGTTTTCGGTGAAAAAGATCGATGATTTCTTCTCCTTTTCGAAAATTATTCCGCAAGACACGCCGTAAGTCCAACTGTCCACCGTTTTTGGTAATTTCATACCGCCGACTCATGGTTTTAGCCATTCGCTGTACCATTTGGCGCACCAAACGGCGGGCTTCGTGAAGGTCTTCGTCGGTGTAAGACCCAAAATCTTTCAGCGTCAGAGGTTCTCCCAAACTGTACGACGCCAACTCTTCGGTCTGCGATTGTTTATTGCCATTTAACCAATTTTTGAGTGCCTCAAAAGCAGCTTCACCATTGTGTTTCGGCTTCTTCTTTTTCTGCTCACTTTCTTTGGCCTCGTCCTTAATTTTCGAATCAACTGCCTTTGCTAATTCTTTCCAATACTTCGTGTATAATTCGTCAAATTCGCGTAGTTGCTTTCGGTTTTGGGGAAAGACGCTCCGCATCGCTAAATAAAATTGTTCTTCTTCTCCCAACTGAATTTCGGCCAATGCTTTCAGGGCATCGGCTTCGCGTTCGGGACCGACGGGTAAGCCTTTTCCCCTCAAAAAGCGACTAAAAGCCACCACGTGGGCCGAAAGCTCAACTTGACGCTGAATGAGGTTATCTTTCATAAATTCGGCGGAACATATCTCGGGGTAATTCATCAAAACGCCCTTCCGTGAGCATCGGATTGAGTTGATAAGTCACTACAGAATCCGCATTGTCGAGGTCTTCGCCAAAAAGTTCTTGCTCCATTCGCGTACTGTACTGCATTTTCACTTGAATAAGTTTAGCATCTAGCGGCTTACCCCATGCTTCATTATCTCCCAAAACCAATTGAATTTTTCGCCAGTCGTCGTAAAAATATTCTTGCAACAGCGGAATCACCTGAAAACGAAACAGTTCACACAACTCCTCAAAAGTCTGTACGTTCAGAAAATACGCGTGGCCGATGACGTGATCACGGTCGTGCAAAAACTCTATCCGTTCGTTGAGCGTCGTCAAAAGCTTTCCAATATTGGCATTCTCAATCACCTTTTCGCTGAGAGCACTCACATCGGGCAAACATTCGTTAAAATAAAAACGACGACGTAGGGCGGTGTCCAACAAAGCAATCGAACGGTCGGCGGTATTCATCGTCCCGACAATGTACAAGTTGGCAGGAACCCCAAATTTTTCTTGCGAATATGGCAACGTAAGCCAAAGCTCATCGCCTCCCCCCAGTCGTTTTGAAGGCTCAATGAGCGTAATCAATTCTCCAAGCACTTTTGAGACGTTGGCACGGTTGATTTCATCCATCACCATAAGTACAACGGGCGCTTGAGCAAACCGTTTTTGACGGTTCTCGGCGGTGTCAGCAATACAGCCGTCAAAACTTTGATAATCGGCAGCCCGTAATGCCTCCAAACACGCTTCGTAAAAAACACCTTTACGAACTTTGTACGTGATTTTATCACCAATTGTTTCGGGTCGAATCCCTTCTACAAACTCCTCATAACCAAACGATTGATGAAACGTCACTATCTTATGTGCATACGACTGACACAATCGCTGTACTTCGTAGGTTTTCCCCGTCCCTGGCGCTCCGTAATAAATATAATTGAGGGGAATGGTGGGGCGTTCGTTTCGCTTTTGATAAGTTTCCGTCGGTTCAGCAACCACTCGCTCCATTGACGTATTTTTAGCGAACAATTCCGAACGAAACGCCTCATCCTCAGCAGCTTGATAAACGGCTCGGTTGTGCGACTCACGGTGATTGGTTGCAGAGGCAATTTGCTTCAAATCCTGCAACGAATCAATCCAATATTGGATAATAGAATCGTTTTGAAGCAGATGTTTGTCTTGGTACTTGATTTTCCCCAACGCATAGTCTGCACTTCCCTTTTCTTCAAATTCTACATTTTTGTGTTGAAGTGCTGGTTTTGAGAGGTATTCTTTCTTAAAAAGTAGGCTTAACGTAACATTATTTTTTTTTCCGCTAATTTGTAAAGCGGTGAAATTGTTCAAATTAGCAGTGATTTTGGGAAATTTTTCGCTTACCGTAAATGCAATTTGAGGCGAGTTTTTGGGAATGTCCAAACTCTGTATCATTTCGTTTAGTAAGTAAAAGAAAAGCCGCACCGCATCGTCTTGGTGTATGCGTTTGATTTGCTTTACGACAATTTCCCGCTCCGTTAAGGTACTTTGCATATTATCAATTAAATTCTTACCCATTTGTTTCTCCAAGCTGTACCTTCATTTCTAAAACACATAGTACACAATAGAATAGGCACATAGAAAACATAAGATGAATCTATGTATCCTATTGTGAAAATTCTAAATATTCTATGTGTTTAAGTACCGTGTTTAGTACAACCCATTCTCCCTGCAAATTACAAAAGTCTCGAAATTTTGTCTAATGTGATGGTTTTATGAAGCAAATGTTAAAATAAACCCTGTGTGAGTCCGTTAAGGTATGCGAACGAAAGTTCTTATGTACAATTAGTCTCAATCCCGCTTGTAAACTTACTGGCGGGATTTTTGTTTTCGTTGAGAGGATTGGTAACTGGTTATTGGAAATCAGCAGGAAGAAGTTCTTTTAGCAACTGATTGATAGAAGATGAAGAAGTCAAATCATCTTCTTCCAATTCGGCCATATCGAGGGTAAAAATGTTTGTGCCAGGAGCTCGCCAAAGTCGATCCAACAACAACGACAGGTGTTCGGAGTTGCCATCACTGTACAAAATGCAGGCGTCAGCTTCAAGAGAGGCTATCCACGTTTTTCGCCATTCGTCGGCTTCTTGTTCGGGCGGTAAATTTTCGAGCCTAAACAGGACGAAATGGGGCAAAAGCTGCATTAATGCCAGTAAAACGGTTTCTTTGTAAGATGAGATTCCAATAAAATTGATGATATGACGCATAAAATACTTGTTTTCCTTGGTTTGTGGGAATTATTAAACCTTGTTTCGGCAAATGTAAAAGCGCAGACAATAAAAAAAGACCGCTTTATTGCCAATCAAGGCGTAGTGACTTGGGTCGAAACCGTTGAAATTAAAGACATGGACACCCCAATCATCGTGGAAGCCATGGCCGAATCGCTACAAAAAAAAGGATTTATTCAGTTGGAAAGTAACAGAACCAACAATGTACTAACAGGCACACTTCTTAATGCTCCATCGCTTGGTTTGGCAAAGGCAACTTTTCGTGTAGATATTTTATACGAAAGCTACATTGTATCGGTAACAGCCATTACATTACTGCCTTCTACCCCCATTGAAAAGCTTATTTTAACACCTCAAAAACAGTTTGTTGGGGCATTTTCACCCATCATTTCTAAGCTAGATGAAGAGTTAATTCAAACGTTTAGCATTAAGTTTTAGACAAAAAAAAACCCCGATAACTGACGCTATCGGGGTTTTTTGGTGACGAAGGCGAGAGTCTTTGTTTTGCATATATAACCCTCAAATAGTGAGGTATTTAGGTGTTTATATCAAAAATATCAATGAAAAAGCGGGAAAAAAATATCAAAAAAATATCAAAATCAGCGGCTCTTTAGCAGGTCAACCATTTCCCTAAGTAGCTTATTTTCGCTTTCTAACCCCTTTAACCGCTCAATAAGTATTTCCTTAGTTGTTTCGTCCTTATCTGTTTTAGCCGTTTTTTTGCCTACCGCTTCGTATGACATTATTTTTTCGGCTACGGCCTGAATACCAACATTTTGTGCCGACTGGTTAGTATTGTAAACGGGCGCGAACGACTGGAAGAAATACCCCAACCCTACCCCATACGCGGCGGCAAACTCCCTTAATAGTTCGGTATTAACATCTTTCTTCTTTAAAATTTTTGAAATGTTGGATTTTGAGCCGCCTACCTTCTTTGCGGCGTCTTCTAGTGTGTCACCTTTAGAATCTATTAATCGTTTGATAATCAGACCAAAAGAAAATTCTTGTTTCATTTTTGGAAATTTTTACGTGTGGTTACTTGCGTACAATTGTGTTAATTATTAACATTGTGCTGTCAATTAATAACATTTTCACCCAAAAACAAAAACAAGCATGAGCAAATTAGTAAACGGTAAACCGACAAGAAAAAAAATAACTGACATCAAATCCCTGTATGATGAGATGAGTACCAAGAAAAAGCGTGAAATACGCGAACAAATAGCCGAATCACTAGGGATAACCCCTAGAAATGCCTATCGTAGAATTGTTTACCAAGAATTTTCCCCAAACGATTTAAACACAATTTGGGAAGATACAGGTATTTGTTTTTGTGCTAAACGCGGCTTTTTTTTAGATACAGATGTTTCCAAAATGGAAACATTAGAAAAATATGGTCTCACTATTTAACACTTACTAAAAACCATGACAGACTACGACGAACTTTCATACTTACGCAAACTTGCTAGGGAGCAAGACGAAGCGATACGCCACTACAAAAACTTTGTTGATAACATGGATAAAGTTGGGGTAATGCTAATAGACCCACTAAAAAAAAGGGATGTTATCATACAACATTTATTGCAATCAAAAAGAGAATTAAACATTAACACAAAACTAAAATGAAAAAGAGCGACACAATAAAAGGCATAACAACTTTTGCAACGCCTGAATTTCAAAGTAAGGTTACAGCGAAAGAAAATATTGCCAACATGAAGGTGGGGCAAGTAGGATTTTTTACGTTCAAACAAATGCGTTTTTCTTCTAAAATTATGGTGATGGGCGAGTTTGGAGATTGGACACAAATAAACCCTAATAAGCCTGATTTTGAACTACAAAACAAAGTAGGGCTTTATAAGCCTTTAACACTTGATGAATGTTTGGAGTACTTCGAGTTTCCTTTGTTATCCGACGTTGATTTTGAGAAGAAATTTAGAGACTTTAAACCGCAACAATTGAAATGATAACACAGGAGGAAATAGACAAAGAACGCTCATTTTTTGGCATAAAATACAATGAGACGGGCGGCGCGAATTGGGTTAAAAAAAAACTTGAGTTATGGGATAAAGTACAGCAAACGCACGACTATATCAACGAATTGAAGTTTGAAATATACCTACGTGATGAACAACTACGAAAGCAATACGAAACGCTTACATATATCGAAAAGGTGTTTGAGTCTTTAGGCTTTTTAGGGGAACATTCGTTTTTATTTTCTCGAAACCCTAAACGAATAGACGGATTTTATACCCTAGCACTTTTGCAGTTAATGCCGAACGAAGAAACTTTTAAAAAAACACTTTTAAGCTACTTTCATGGGATTTCTAACGACACAATACAAAGAGCCTCAGAAAACTACCTCGAAAGAGAAAGGCAAAAACTCAACACCGCCCAAAAGTAGCGAAGAAGAAAGCGAGCTAAACGACCTTCTAAAAGACCTTTTAACCGACGAAACCCCCGTTCCTGATATTGAGCCAGTGGTTAGAATTGACAACTGCATCTATGCCGTGCGCGGTGAAATATCCTTTATAGTGGGGCCACCAAAAGCGGGGAAAAGCGCGGTTTGCTTGCGGATGGTAGCGGGGGCTTTTATGAAGAATCACAACCTAAAGAAAACGCTTTCTATCCAAACCGAACCCGCCAACGGGCGCAATGTTATATACATTGATACTGAACAACATAAGAGCCAAGCTAAAGCACTAATGAAGAAAATATGTTGGTTGGCAGGGCTTGAGAAACGACCACCTAATCTTTGGGTATTTCACTGGCGGGAACATTCTCACCAAGAACGGCGGCGGCGGATGGAATTGATTTTCAAGCATTTTGAAAACATCCACTTGCTTGTGTTAGACGGTATTACAGACTTGTTGGATTCGGTTAATAACGAGGTAGCGGCCAACGAATTAATCAACTTCCTAATGGCTAATAGTTCAAAAAAAGAGGTTGCTATTATCTCGTTGATTCACGAAAAAGGAAACACTGGAAACGCACGCGGGCACATTGGCGCGGAATCTGAAAGAAAGTGTGCAGGTAGTATCGTTGTGGGGAAAAATAGAGAAAATAACACCCATTCTATTTCTTCCAAAATGATACGCTACGACGGCGATTTTTCGACGGTATATTTTCAGTATGACCCTATCGAAAAAGATTATACGTTGGTATCCGAACAAGTACGTAAACTGCTAGAAAGTGAAGGCCAACAAAGCAAAGAAGAACGAGATAAGGCCACGATTGCAACCGCCATCAAACGCGCGTTTGGCACAAATGCGGAACTATCTAAAAAAGACCTCAAAACGGCCATTATGAACACTTACAAAGTGGGTGAGGTGGTTAGCGATAAAACGGCGGATAGGGCTTTTAATAAAGCCTTTGAACTTGAAATAATCTTTGAAACATCAAATAAAAACTTTAAACTTTCCTGACGATGGAATACAAGATATTAGAGTATAACCCATGTAACGGCGTTTGGCATATACAAGACGGAAGAAGGCAACAAAATATAGGCGGATGGTTTACAATTTCTGACCATATTTTAGAATCAGATGCCCACAAGTTTTGTGATGGAATTGAAGAAATTTACCCACGAATAGGGTTTTTAGACAATCCTAATCATTATCCCCCTTACCCATCACTTCAAACAATTAAACGAGAGTTTGAACGCTTCCTTTTTTGGAAAAACAAGTTTACTAATTAATCACAATTTAAACCACTTACAAAATGACAGTAGAAAAACTAGATAAAGGCTTAGGGGTACTAGCTGAAATCAAAAAGCAAAAAAACATTCTTGATTTAGCAAACTCAAAACAAGCAAAAATATGCCTTTATGACAACAATCACCAACTTGACATAGACGACCAAGACAACCAACTTTTAAAGGCTCTTTTGGTGAAAAATGTCTCAAAAAAAATCTTTGAACTAGAAAAAGAATTTAATAACCTTTAAACCACTTACAACAATGAAAAAAAAAATAAAAATTAGGCGAGTTAACGCAGTAGGAGAACAATTTGAACATTTAACACCAAACTCTATACATGACATACTCCCAACGCCTAAGGAATACGAACATTTAGAAGGGGTTTGGGTCTGGGGAAAAACGGAAGCAGTCCGAATACTGCCAAAAGAATATGATTACGTTAAATGATTTTTCAAAACTTTAAAACACTTACAATAATGCAACCACAAAAAACAAAACAAGTCACTTCCGAAGAAATCATTTCCGCACTTGAAAAAGTAGCGGCTGAATACGGAGTAGAGAGCTTTGTATTCTTAGGTCTTAATTCAGAAAGCATTTTAATGGCCTCGAAATGCACAAAAGGTACAATTATGTCAGCCTTTGAAGAAGCCAATCGCAATACGATTAATGAACTTTTTAAACGCTAACGACAATGAAAGACCCAATTTCAATTAGAATAACTTTTTCAGAATCAGTTGAAAAAGATGCACTTGCAATCATTGATTTTTTAGAGGAAAGAATACAAGGTTTGAACTTCCAAAAGCCTCGAACAGGGAATAACCCAAAGTACAAAGAAGGAGGAAAGAACTTTGACCCTGAACAAGGAGAGTTTAAACTAGCTTACTCACGCCTTAACATAAAGGCAGGAAAAGCGATAATACCTAAAATAAGGAAGTAATGCCCCCCGAAAGGGGTACAACTCCATTTTGGAAACTACCCCTTTCACCATTACCCATTTTGGAAACATTTAAAAATCAAGCACTTACCTATTGACTTTATCATTTTTACCCACTACGTTTGCAGTCCCGAATCAATACTTTTAATTACTTCAAATTAGTTACGGATTATGCAAACGAAAAGACTAAAACAGACATTGCGACCGCATAGGGGTGAAAGTCCCTTAGCTTCTTATCTTACCGTAACTGGTAAAGTAGTGGTTCGGGGTGACGGTCGCTATTTTTCTAACAATCAAATCATTTACTGCTATGTGTACATCCCCGAACCACGTACCATCAGAAGCGACTACCGACGTATTCACTTACGTAATGCACAACAACATCAAGAACTTTAAAGAGGAAAACGAGGACATTTTAGGGCTATCCCTATCGCTCGACGAACTCTTTGCGGGTTACTTAGATTCACAAGTTTCGGAACTAGACGACTATACCCGTCTCGATCGGTTTAGAGACTACTTGAAGATTAAAGAGCTTTTACAAATTATCCAGTAACAAAAAAGCCCCTCAGTCGTGAGGGGCTTTTTTGTTTTTATCTAGTAAGTTGTAACGTTCGGCATGTGCCATTTATAACCTGAAAAGTACCTGACCAATTTAGCGGAAAAAGACCTTGTGATTTGGCTGTATAGCTATATGTTCCTTCGGGCAATGTTAGAGTTACAAAACCTTGTGCATTACATAAAGGGCTATCAGAGCTAGTTTGATAAACCGTTATTATTCCAGCTTGTGAACCCGCTACGTTTATGGTAATATTTCCCATATCTCCTATTCTAGTCCAGAACATAAAATTGCCCGTGGTTGGAATATTGCTAATTCTAACTGTCTGCTTAAACGTATCAGTGCCACCATCCCCTTTTGCAGTTAGAACAACGTCATAAACCCCATTTTGTTTGTATTTGTACACTGGACTAGCATCTGAAGAACTTCCCCCATCTCCAAAGCTCCAATTGTAAGAACTAGCGTTTTGAGTCGTATTTTTAAAGCTATAAGTAGCACCAGTACGGTCAACAACAACAAAGATTGGTTCAAATCGGGCAACTGGCTTAACTGGGATATTAATTATATTAATTACCGTTTTGTAAGTATCGGTACCACCATCACCAGTAACATCCAATGTTATTTCGTAAGAACCATTCTGTTTAAACTTATACAAAGGGCTATGGTCTGCTGACTTGCCCCCATCCCCAAAAGCCCAACTGTATGTAGTAGCATTTTGAGAGGTATTCTTAAAACTGTACGTAGCACCTGACACGTCTGCTGATACAAAAACGGCCTCAAACTTAGCAATAGGCTTAGGTGGTGGTTCTTTTTGACAAGCAATACTTACAAACAAGACAAATAAGAAATAAATACTACGTTTCATTTTTTTGGCTTTTAAAGATTAGAAATTTAATTTTCGTCAAAAGTAATTTTTTCGGCCAACACGCTCCAAACCGCTTAGTAAATTTTTGAACTTTTTTGAGACGCACCGACGGACGGACACGCCCAGATACATATAGACAGACAGACAAATATATATATAGGGTGAAATGTCTGTCTGTCCGAAGAAAAAGCCCGAAAAAAACATTGTATAAAACCCATTTTGTCGGAATCTTAGGCCGTGTCCGACGGTCAAATATTTATAATATTCTGTTTTAAGTACCAAAAACAAGCTATTTTCAGAATATTATTTTGTTTTTATAGAGCGACAGACAGACATTTCCCTAATATACCCCCTTTGTCTGTCTGTCTTTTTTTGTCCAAAGATTATTTTGCAGGTATCCCCGCCAATACCCTTGCAAAAACCCTACGCAAAATCCCCAATTCATCCCCTTATAATAGGCCGTAGGTGTTATGATTGTTTCTTGAACCATGACACTATTAGGTTTTTCTCGTTTTCGGTGAATGTATGCTTATTGTCATAGCGCGTACAGAGGGCAATTTCTTCGCTTAGTAGTTTCCTGAAACGAGAATAGTTTGACGGAGACGCTTCCAAACCTACCATTTGGAGCAAATCAGACTTTCGGTAAAAAGGATTTTTAAAGACCATTATTTTTGTTTTTCAGCTAGTTATCACTATTGTTTGCTACTCTACAAAGATACAAAAACCGTGTTTCAATTTTGGAAACTTCACCACATATTTGCATCACACAACGACGCAAAATGTGCCAAAAATGAAGTATTTCCCCGATAATCTAGTAACGGTCGATTATGTACTTTCCACCCTCCAAAACTACAACGGAGAATCAGCAGAAGTACAAGCCGAACTAAGAACGGAGGCAATACAGAAACTTGGACAACTGGCGCAATCGTATGCAAACGAAATGGTCATCATTGCAGACCGTTACCAGTTGCTTATAGACCGCCAAAAACTTACCAGTACAGCCACGGCTATCACGGGAGCGGTTGCAAGTGCAATACCAGTACCGATAGTGCAAGGATTGGGTGTTTTGGTTGGTTTGGCGGGGTCGCTCATTTCAGGCGTTCAGGGTAAAAACGTAGCAAAGGCACAAGCCGAATTACAAGCCCTACAACTCAAAATACAGCAAACACAGGCGGCTATACAGCAGTTACAGGCCGATTCGGGTAATTCGTACACCCTCTATTTTGTACTGGCTCTTATTGTCGCTTTATACTTTATCATCCGCTAATGGCACAAACGATTTTACCACCTAGCAAAAACGCCAAAGTAAAGGTCGTAAAGACGGGCGCGTTGTTTTATTGGGGAACGTCAACCGATAGTACCCAACAACGTAAACCCGCAAATAAGACCAACACTAACACCGATTGGCAAGAAGGCGACTATGTAACCGCCACGGGCAACGTAATAGCAAATACGGGCGGCACTTGGATAGAGGTAATAGTGTCACGGTGGTACAGAAAGAACGTTTTTCAGCAGTGGGCAATAGTACCGAGTATAGCCTACTACCGCGCCGAAGACAATTCTTGTACGTGGATTTACGAAGGCGTAGAAGGCGGCAAACCCGCCACCACCACGGGCGGAGCAGTAGGCGGCGGTACTACCACGGGAGGCGGCACTAATACGGGAGGTTCAAACGGCAACGGAGGCAACAACGGAGGCGATACCAAAACAGACAATACCCTAGTCTATGTAAGTATTGCAATAGGTGCTTTATCTCTCTTAAAAAAGTAAGCAAATGGGCTTTATCACGACCAATATTTTTCCATCAAAGGGCGCGGTCATCGGCGTAAATCCTACGACCAACACGGGTATATTTTTTGACATTTTTGGCGGAAGTTATAGCGGTGGGGTTGACCTTAGCAAAGGTATCGTTACCACCACGCCCGAAACCCAACCCCCTACCAACACAGGCACAGGAGGCACCAACACAGGGGGCGGCACAAACACAGGCGGAACAGTCCCCGCCAATGGCACGGTAACACCAACGGACGAACGCCTATTGGTACTCGAACGCATCCGCCAAAGTGCAGACCTAGACCCCGCCGCCAAAATCAGGATTCAACGTTTGGCCGCGTCACGGTCAGAGCTTACGGCGCAAAACCTACGGGTTATTTTTGCCACCTGTCTTTACCCATCGGCGCAAGGGCTACCCGCTCCCGAAGGTTACGAGTATTTTTTAACGCTCTTAGAAAAAGGGCAAACGGTAGAAGCCGCGTTGTCGGACTCACGCCTAAAATTCAATGCTGATAAGGCACAAAGCAGCCCGTCAGACCCCAACGCCCCTGATAGTCAGGACGACCTAATCAAGCAGGGGCGTATAGTTGTAATAGCAATCGCGGCCTTTGTGGTCTTAATCTTACTGAACCGATGAATCGAACCGCCATTTTTTTAGTCTTTGCCGTTGTGGTGTTCTTAGTGTGGTACACGCCTAAGATTAGAGCCGCCCAACGTCTCAACTACCGCCCCCTACTCCCTACCAATTTTCGGGTATCAAGCGGGGCTATCGAATGGATACAGCCCATAGCCGTAACCAACGCTCTAAATGCCTCACTTTCAATACAGAACGCGGATTTTAGGGTAGGAAACAAAGAAGGATACCAGTACGCCCAATGCGTATTACCGAACAAGGTGCTTATTCAGCCCAACGCCACTACGGCCATGCCGCTACTGGTTCAAATCGGCCTATTGGACGCCCCCGCTGTTATTCAAAAAATCATTGCGGACGGCAAAGGTGACGGCACGGTATCGCTCTATTTTTCGGGAGTCGTAAAGGCCGAATGGGTGTGGTTTACAGTACCCACGTTTTCGATGGACGTACCTATCAACTTTTTTAAGTAGTTACCACCATGCCAACCACGCAAGTTTTATCCGTCCCGACGAAAACCCCCGTCATACCGCCACTTCCAGCGGGCGCAACCTACGCAACAGGCCCCGACGGTAAGGTTTATATCAAATACGCTACCCAAAACGCCAACGGCCAATGGGTGCAGACGGTAAGCACCGTAGTAAATGGCGCACTTGTGCCCATCCTTAACGCGCTGTTTCCTAACGGAGTAGTACCCAACAACAACGCCGCAACTACCCTACCAAACGGGCAAGTACTAGGCGGTTTTGAGAACTACGGGAACAACGGAGCGGGTACAGGCGGCGGCACGGCCAACAATACCCCCCTACTCATTGGCGGGGCGGCGGTAGCGGCTTTACTGCTTTTCAACAAACGCACAACCACTTAGACACGCATAGTTTTTTTTCACAAACCAATTTTTCACAATGGCAGCAAACGAAGTTTCCATCATTGGTAACATTGGTACACTCACAGGTACAAACGGTACGGGTGTAGTGTACTTAGGGCAGGTCAACAGCAAATACGGCCTCTTTTACCAAGTTCTCAACACAGTACCAGACCCCGACGTATCGCAATGGGCGTTTTTACCCCGTGATGCGTTTATGACCTACGTAGCACAAGGCAACGGTACGTACCACAGCGGCGTTGATGTAGCGTCTATGCTCAACGACGGCAACAGTGCCACCTTTGTTACGGCGGTATCAGGCAACGACTGGAAAGTAAACGTTATCAATGATAACAGCCTACCACGATTGTACAACAACCAGCCTTTCTACTCTTTGCGGGGGCAAGGCGTAGCGGTGATTGACCCTAATACGGCCACTTACACCAACAGCACCACCACGGCGGTAGTAACCACTTCGACGGGTTCAACTTCTACCAGTGCAAACTTTTTGGAAAACATCCTAGGCGCAAGCACGGTAACATTCATCAAAGAAAACGCGGTTTGGATTTTGTTGATTGCCTTGGTGTTGGCGTACCTTTTCTATATGGAAAAGAAGGGCAAAAAAGGCGGCAAAAAGTCTAAATTCTTAGGCTTGTTTTAATCTGATTCTTTCACCAAAGGGGGCGTAAAAAACCCCCTTATAAACCACCATACAAAAATGGCAAAGAAGGCAAAAAAATACCCAAAACAGCCAAAGGCAGGCGCAAGCAAAAGCACCTTTGAAAAATGGGAAAAACGTTGTGCTGAGGTATCAAAATACAATGCTACCATCACCAACGAAAAAAAGGCCAAAGAGAGTATCAAGGCCAAAGTTCAAAAAATGAAAGAACGCGCAAAATAGGGGGGCTTAACCCCCCTATTATCCCCCTCTTACTGACATGAATACCGTACAAGACGCTATTGCTCATATCGAACGTAAAAAGGTGACTTACTGGCGGTTAAAAACCAGTTCGGGCAAACTCAAAGGCGATTTTGAGAGCGACGATTTGCAGGAATCAATACAGGAGTTTAGCGAACTAGCTAACCACCTCACGACGGGCAAATATGAGCTACTTATCCGTTCGTCAAAGCAAAATTATCGGGGCGAAACGGTATTTGATTTTGAGGTGTTCAATATGGGATTTCAGGCACAAAAAACCAACAACACAACCGCTATGGATGCTGCAATGTTTCAGGTGATGGTTGATATAAAAACCTCACTTACAGAGATTAAGATGCTTATTCAGCAACACAAGGAGCATACCGACAGCCGATTTAAGGAGTTGGGTAAAGCCCTGTCAGAAATTTTTGATGAAGACGAAAAACCCGCCATGTCCCCCATGGAAATGGTCAAGGGCTTGCAGGGGCTTAAAAATGCCGCGTCAGAACTCAAATTATAGTAAAGCACTCAAAAACAAAACCTTAGGATGACACCCGAACAAAAAACCGACATTGTTAAAGCTCACTATTCCGTCATTGTAAACGTGCTAGGGAGCGACGAAAAAGCGTGTGATTTCATCGCGTGGACGGCCAATTTTTTCAACAACAACCCCGCCGTTCTAAAGGAAATCAGCAACCCGAAAACACGCGACAAGGTGTTTTCTAGTGCGGTTGCTTTAGCCAATAATCCACTTCTTAAAAGCCTATTGTAGTCCCAATGGAAACCAACCAGCGCCGATACTTAACCGAAAACAACGAGACCCTAGTAGTTCGTTTTATCATTGTGGTTGTGGCTTATTTCTTCGTGCGTAGCATTGTAAGAAACGCCGCCAAAGCCGCAACCGACGAAGCTATTTTGGTAGGTGACGTAAACGCATTGGCGGCGGTACAAATCAGACAGGCGATTAACCCATCAGGTTATGGCTGGACAATGGGACTTGACGGTACAAACTTAAATAAGTTGTACGAGGCGGCTAATTCTGTAACTGACACCGCAAAGGCAAAGCAGTACTACAACACAAAGTACGGTTCTGATATGCTTTTAGATGTTCAGAATGATACTGACGAAGAAGAGTTTAAGACTTTCATTGGGATTTTAAATAAGACCATAAAGCCGCCTACCACCACCACAACGACCCCAAACACGACAACAAAAACAAAGGGGTACTATACCACGGCAGCGGCACAAGCCTATGAAGTAACCCTTACGAATGGGCAATATAGTACAGCCTTCAAAGCAGTTGGTTCGGCGTTTAAAGCGGGCGCTTTGGTCTCAACTACCGCCCCTGTACAAATCATAAAAGTAAGCCAAAGCGGCACTTTGTACAGCGTTTTTAAGGTCAAGGGGCTTATTTGGGATTCGTACTTTATGGTACGCAAAGACTTAATAATCTATAAAGGTTAATCACTATGAATCTGATAGTCATTGTATTAGGAGTTGTTCTTTTGTTGATGATAAAAGGCAATAATAGCGGTACGGTGTTAGAACCCGTAGGGGAATCGAACGTACTGAAAACTAACGCATCAGTCACCGCCTATTATGCCCAATACTCTAAAAATGGGCAACTCCTTATTACCAACACCCCTTTTAAAACCTATTCAGCAGGTCAAGCAATTGAGGGGGTTTTTGAAAAGTATGTAGTTGGGGGGAATATTAAGTACGGCTTATTTTCGCTTACTGACATTTCTACGGGTTTTGATGAGGTTCTTTTTGTTATCAATCAGCAAAATTTAACACGGCAATGACAGGGAGAAACTACACAGCAAGCACCCTAACTCTAATTCGTGGTTTTGAGGGTTTCCAGGCCAAAGCCTACCCCGACGGCGGGGCGTACTCAATCGGGTACGGGTCGCAAACGTGGGAGGATGGAACGCCCGTCAAAGCGGGGCAAACCATCACCAAAGAACGCGCAGAAAAGCTACTAACGCACCATGTGGCACGTTTTGCAACCACCGTAAACGCCTATATTACCGTACCGCTCACACAAGGGCAATTTGACGCCCTAACGTCATTTACTTACAACGTAGGCGGGGGAGCATTGTTTAATTCCACCCTACGCAAAAAAGTAAACGCCAACCCCAACGACTTTACGGCTATTGCTACGGAGTTTCGTAAATGGGTTTTCTCTAAGGGCGTAAAACTAAACGCACTTATAGCGCGTCGAGAGGCCGAAATACTTGTGTACATTGGTTCAAAAAAAAAGACCTCACGGGGTGGCTTATAGCGGCGGCGGTTGTCTATCTAGCCACTAAGCGTATATCTTAAAACGTTATGCCTAGTTCTATGCACCATATCAGTACAGTTTTTGCGGATGTATTACTATTCGTTATACTCCAAATTTCGGGCGTAACGCTTGATATTAACCTCCGTTTGCAGTTGGCGGGGTTGGGTGGTGCAATACTTGCGGTTCGTACCATCGACAAAAAGGCCGAATGGAAAGACACGCTTAAAGTAGCCTTATCGGGACTTGTGTTGTCCAACTTCGTAGGGTTTGCATTTTGCGAGTACTACGGCATTGACCTAGCAAGTTTCAAAGCCGCTTTTGTGGTGTTTATGTTCGGAATTTGTTCAGATATTTTTCTACGAATGGTATCAGTTGCGGGGCGCGTTTTGGTCGATAGAACCCGCGAATTGACGAATGCTTTTATAGACTTTTTTAAACACTTTTTCACCAAAACCAACAAACAATGAAAACGTTTGGTATCAATCAGTTATCGTATTTTGTACGCTTTTTTGGGTCGCTCATTGCCATTACAGCGGGTATTCTAAATGAGCGTAAACTAAACCTAATTAGCACCTTACCAAAGGTATTCCGCTTGCTCCCCCTTGTTCGGCCAACGTTCTCAAACTTTGGTCAAGTATGGGACGAATTTCGAGACCTTGACGACGACGAACGTCAGGAACTTAGGACGATTTTAGCAATAGAATTGGACTTGGAATTTGAGCAAGACGAAGAAACCAAGAAATTATTAGACAGGGGCGTTTCGGGCGCACTAGGATTTTTGGAGCTAGTAACCTCATTTAAAAAGGGTTAAACTAACTAGGATTTGTTTTTTGAGACCGCAAAAAGTCCGCTTTTGGCGGGCTTTTTCTCTATAAAACCGTTTAAAATCATGTCAAGAAAAACGAGAATCATTCTATTGGTTTTTGTGCTTGTTATTGTCTTTTTGGCCTTTAGAAAGACCGACACAGCCCAAACCACCAACACAAGTACAGGCCGTACCGACGGCGGCACAACTGGCGGCGGCTCAACAAGTACGGGCGGCGGAAGTACCACCACAACCCCAACCAACGGCCTTTCTATTACAGGCGTAGGGCAAACGGTGACGGGCGTAACTTCCCCGCAATCGTGGCACACGGTAGCAGCTCCCGCACGGGTTATTAACTTACAGGCTACACCGTCAGGCACATACAGCGGAACGGCTACCCTAAAAACAACGGGCGGCACGGTGCTACATACCGAAACCATCACCGATTTGGAGGTAACAAGTACAGGGTATCCAGCCGTGTATTTTAACCCTACTAATCCAGTTTGGGGGCTTTCATCGGCGGGTACGTATGTAATGGAGGTAGCCCTAACCATTGCGGGAACGCTTTACAAGGCTGCTACCAACGTGGTAATCACGAACGATGATTTGGGTATTGGAGGAACCAGCGGCGTATCTGTACAGGACTATACAGTTAGCAACGGCAACGAAGTAGCCCTCACGCTCACAGGTGGAACAATAGGCCAAAATGTAACGGTACAGCTCAAACAAGCGGGTGCAGTCGTTGGGACAATTACCGCCCCCTACGCCAACACTATGACGGTAAGCACAAGCCAATACGGGTACTTAGATGTATTCGTTGATAACACCGACATAGGCGGGGTCTATGTTCCCAACGTATTGACGGGCGCATGGATGGTAGAACGTGCCAAGGTTGACGAAAATAACGGGTTTTTGAACTTGCAATTTGCGAAGGTTGGAAACTCGTTTATTGTGACCGATAGCGGTTCTAACGGATACGCCAATATTGAATACTGGCACAATGCCACGTATCTAGGCGCAACCATTCCAGCCAACTATTCCTTAGAACCAAATATTGACCACCATATCACTAAAAAAGGTTGGGGAGCGGGCGGCAACTGGATAAGCTACGACGGCGACCCCAACCCAAAACAAAAAGCACAAACCACTTTTAAAATCGTATCGGCATGATTATAAGAGGATACACGCGCACAAGCAGCCCTAAGAATATGGCAGTTAGCGCACTAACCCAAGCCCCTAGTTTTTCCCTACAAAAGAAATTCGGTTTTGAATGTGGCTTTGCTTTGGGCGGTAGTTTACGAAGTTCGGCAGACCTTGCGGCAAAGGGTAACACCATCTTTACGCGGTCGAGTTCAGCAGCGGCGGCTAATAAATTAGCTACTGCAATGGCCTCAGATAATTTTGATTTTTCGAGCAATAGCAGTGCCTACAACGCGGGGCAATCGTTTGGAAGTCAGTTTAAAACCATCATGCTAGATTTTGAAAACCAGTACGGAAATTACAACGATTCTACGAACGTTGACCGTGTTGGAAACTTCATTAAAGGTGCAGTAGATGCAGGGGCAAAGGTTGGGGAATTTTTATACGGTATGCTAATTTGGAACGATAAGCACGTTTGGGCGGGAGGTGCTGCACGGTTGCAATACACTAGCCCCACCATTTCGGGTATTGGTACAAAAACCGTAAACTCGTTAGGTACAACCTTGGGGCAATTGTACAACCTACACAGCAAAATAGGCTATGGTACAATTATGATACAAGGCCGACAAAACCACGACCCCCGCGCCGCCATGTACGAGTATATCCACCAGTTTCGGGTTTTCAAAAAGCAAAAAGCAGCGGGGCTACTCAACCACGTAAACGACTCCATTGGCTATCTATGGGGCGTCTCTGATACATTTGGGTCAGGTATCCCTAATTTTTGGCACAAAATCCCGTTAGAAGCTCCTTACGACGGCGCAATACGCATTTTGAACCGTTCCGAAGAATCCCTCAAGATAATGAAGGGCTACGCTATTTGGGGTATGCTTGAGGCCGACGGCGTTTGGTATTGGGACGCACAAATCGCCACCAGTGACGCAAAGAATGACGTAATAGACATTCTTTATTCGGGTTTTCCAGCGGGTGAAATGCAGTACACGGGAACAAGTAACCTACCAAGTTGGCGACCTAGCCCTGAACGTACCTATCCGTATTGTGATGGATTGTCTAAGGATTCAGTTTGGCAGGGAACGCACGAATTTAGCCTTGTTCAGAACGCCGTAATTGGCGGCACGAAATCAGAGCCAAATTACTCTTACAAACGTGGAAATTCGGGCGGATTTACGGCGGTTACTATTCCTTCCGATGGCACTGGTATTGTGGATGCTTACGAAAACCAGCACCCGATTTTGGCGAAAATAGTAAATGGTAGCAGCCTTGTTTTTGTGGTGCAAGACCCATCTGCAACGGAGGGTACAATCACAAAAATAAGAGTAACGCACGGCGGAAAGTCTTACTTTCTTTCAGCAAACGCAGACGAACCAAAGATTTATAAATTTTCGGTGTAACCAACATGAAAAAGCAAGACAACACCTATTTGTTTATACTATTGGGGGTCGTTGTAGTTCTTTTGTACTTGTATTTCAAAGACAGAAAACTAAACGTAACAGTAGAAACAAATACGCCCCCAACAACAACAACAGGAAAAACGGCCAACGAGCAAACACGTTCATATAGTGGCACAAGTACACACAATGGGACTGGTACAGCTACCAGTTTTTCAGTGCCTCACCTACTTGGCGAAAAACCTGTTTTCGTTCAAGTCACCCCAACATCAGGCGAATCAGGCAACTACGACCACGTAGAATATGATACAAAACTAATTACAGTTTTCTACAAGGTTGCGCCGCCTGAGGGCACTAATAACGTTACATTTAACTGGTTTGCAACCCTTTAAATTCTCTGTAAAATGACAACAGTACAAAGTACGAGTGCTTTAAGAACACGAAAAGGAACCCCCAACGCTACAATAAATGTACTGGGTGGTAATGAGCCGTTTGATGGTTATTTTAGTGTTTTTGGATGGGATAAAAATAGCTTGGAGTCCGACGACGATACGACTATTTTTAAGGTTAATAACGTAACCGAAGGGCGTTGGAAACTCCTGATTAAAAACGAACCTGCTAAAATATTGTATGCTACGTTGTCACAGTTGCGACTAATGGACTTTAAAGACGAGAACTATCCTTTAGTGTACGTCACAGACGCAGGCAAACAGGGACATTTTTACCCTGACATTTTGGACACCGAAAGCTCTGATAACACTGGCACTTGTATTGCGACAGCGTCAGGAATTAGATACAAAAGGGTGTATTCTGGTAACATAAAATGTACATGGTTTCGCAACAGCAACGACACGCAAGGGGCAATAAGAGACCGTAACGCAATTAGCAATGCTATTGGGTTCTCTGTTTCACTTACTGAACCAAAAACTGTTGAAATTAATGGGGGCGTATGGCTGATTGATGACAATGCTATATACCTAAATGTGCCAGTAGGAAAACAATTGAAAATAGTGGGTACGGGTGGCGCGAGAATCAAATTTAAGTGCAACACAACAGAAAATACAAACATTTCCAACAGTGTATTTCGGACTACCGACAACTATACGGAAGCAAACGACTGGAATAGTAGCCGTATAATTTCGACCGGTAAAATAGAAATTTCAGGGATTGTATTTGATGGAAGTAGAATGAATCATTACAACCATCCTTTGACTAATCTAACGAAAGATGTTTTTGCGCGAACAATCCTACTATTGGGGTGCGAACGTGTCAACATTACGGGGAATACCTTTGAGAACATACCGGGCACGGCTATTGGTCTTGTTGGTTGCGACGGTGGAGTAATAGCAAACAATAACTTTAGTCGGGTATTTTTTCGCCGCCACAACAGCACGGACGAAGTAGGGGACGCTATTACGTTATACAACAGATGTCAAAATTTTGCAATATCTGGCAATGTTGCATCTGTTTTTGGAGGCGCGACAACGGTAACTAATCAGTACGGACGTTGTGGGATAGCGGTTGATTATTATTGCAGAAATACGACCGTTACAGGTAATACAATAGAGGGATACGAAAGAGGAATACACGTTGAACGTTCAAGTTTTGTGACTGTTACAGGTAATACCGTAAGACGTAGCCCAATTGCGGCAATGTCTTCACAAAACGAAAAGGTTGTTTGGACTGGCAATATGTTCAACGGCGAAAACGTCGTATTACACCCCGATGTAAACTATCGAATTGCGGCGGCGGCGCTTGTTTTTGCTTATGAAGATACTGAAACAGTATTTTCAGGGAATACAGTCAAAAACTGGCACGGAGAATTAGGGACATACTTGGCGAAATTTTGGGGTAATGGTATCAAGGTTGTTAACAATGAATTTGTACAGGATTTGGACGTAGAAAACCAAACCTATGTTGAAGCGTCTGGTTATCCACCCGTCACTACTCCGCCTACTTCTTTTCCTCCTTCAAACCCATTCGTCGCATACACTTCCCCAAATTTAGGAAGAAAGGATACGAAATTTGAAGGCAACAATTTTCGTGGGAATGTTCACCTGTACGGTGCTTGGACTATCAACCATTCAATTTGCAACAATACATTTGAAGGTGGACGAGTGGTTTACATTTATTCGTTTGGGACACAGATAGAAGGGAATAGAATTACGCCTATCGACAACGGACTTTCAAGGGGGTTGTATATCGCTGAATCTCGAAAATTAAGAGTTTGCAACAATAGCATTTACGACTGTCAGGAGGTAGCTATAACGAACGCCAACAACCTTGATTCTGTCTATGAAGGCAATACCTTGTACAGAACAAAACAAGCCGCATCGAACTTGTTTTTTGGGTCGCCCATAACTGGCACACAGTCGGCAGGTGCTTTGATAAATGTTATTCCCAACGTTATACGCGACTTTTACGAAGGCTTGACAAAACGCATAGGACATGAAAAGACAGAGGTGTTAAGAGGGGAAGACCTTTTGTATAGCTCACGACTTCAAAACTTTGTCAATATCCCTGCAAACACCACTCTAAATCAAAGTCACGAAGGCAAAATGTTAAGCGTTGATAGTGGTACAAATGAGGTATTGATAACTATTCCAAGCGACCTAAATAATACTATTTTTCCAGTAGGCACACGCATATCATTAATCCAAATAGGGGATTTCCCTGTTACAGTGATTACTGACGCGCCAACCGATGTTGTTATTAGAACATCAAAAGGCAACGCGACGACCGCAAGAAAACACAGCATTTTGCACTTAGTGAAGCGGTATAATTTTGAGTGGTACGTGTGGGGGGAAACTGAAAACACGTTAAGAGTAAATTCAAAGTTTGATAACTATACGCTCACTATTAACGATGTTGACGGATTGGTGGAAATTAGCAAGGCTACTGCTGTTAATTGTGTCGTTCCTTTGCAACCTGCCGTAAATCCGATGCCTGTCGGCACAATGATATTAGTTGCGCAGTTGGGAGACGGACAAATAACGTTTTCAGGCCAAGCGGGGGTTACGTTTGTGGATACAAGCGCAATGAAAACAGCAAAAAAAGGCGTTGTCGTTTCACTTATTCAACGCGCTTTAAACGTGTGGTATTTATCGGGCAACCTAACAGCATAAAAACATGATGACAGCACTAGCAGGGGTTGTTGGCTCCCGAAGTTCAGGTTTTCTTTTAGACTCTATCGTACCAACAGGCCAAACTTTTTCTGCCTACATGACTACTTTGGGGCTTGTGGGGGCCTGGAGTCCTTCAAGAAAACTTACCAATACTTATAGTGGCAACATTATACAGTTAAGGCGTTCAAGCGATTCGGCAGCGCTGTATTATACATCTGTCACAGGTGAAAGCGTAAATACGTCGCAAATTATCACAGATATTGGAAGTAATAGCGCGTTTTATGCACAGCTATATGACCAGTCCGGAGGCGGTCGAAACCTAACGCAGGCTACGGCGGCCAATCAGTTACAAGCGGTTAACGCGGGGTCAATAGTAACTATAAATGGCAAAATTTGCTTAGGCGGCACAGGGTCAGGCACTATAAAAGGTCAGTACAACTTTGCATTTTCAAACACCTGTACTTTTATTTTCGTGTGTGAAGTAGGTGCAGCGCAAGGATTTATTGCACGTTACATTTCAGCGTTTGCGAATGCCGCAAGTGATATTGCAAGTACTGGATTCTCTGTTACGGATGGGAATACTAATAACAACATCCAAACAACCGTATTAGGGTCAACTACCACGGCCTTAGCTTCTACGTCTGGTTTAGTTGTTGTTAGGGTAAAAAAAGCGGGCGCAACAGTGACAATAAGGGTAAACAATTCAGTTGGAAATACAAGTACGGGCAATAGTACAAGTAATTTTTCACTCCAAAACATTTCGCTTCTTTCAGCTGACGGAACAAGTTACAGCAACAAGCGCATGGGAGACGTTCTCTTTTTTAACACTGCTATCCCCGACGCAGATTGCGTAACCTTAGAACGCAATATGGGCGCTTGGTATGGTATTAGTGTAGCGGCCTAAAACAGAATAATATTTTGTAGGTCTCACAAAAAAGACCCTCACAGAACACCCATCAAGCTAGGAGCAGGAGCGCGGCGGGTTTCGTGAGGGTCTTTTTTTGTGCTAGGTGCAGAATTTTATTCTGTTTTTACCACCCCGCCAAATTTTCAATGTCCGTAATCACATTCAACGAACGTAGGTAAATATCAGTAATTGTCAAACTTGAATGTCGTAACAATCGTTGCAGTTTCTTAATGTCAACCCCGCTTTGATACGCCCTAACCGCCCCCGTGTGCTTCCAGCTATACAGTGAGTACCCCAAATTATCAAGCCCTAAAACTTTTAGGGCTTTTGCGTGGCGGTTGTACGGCTCATTTTCTTGACATTTCACTTTACCCCCAATAGCCATATTTCGGCCAAACAAAAACCCCTGTTTGCCAACAAAATTTTTCAGGAGGGGGTAAAGGGTTGTATTGATAGGCACAAAATCATTTTTTCGGTTTTTTGATATTGCCCCCGTTATGTTTATCCCACGTCTATCAAAATCAATATTCACCACTTGCAAGGCTTTCAACTCTTTCGGACGAATGAAAGCATGATAGACAAAGCGCGTAAAAAGGTACAATTCATGATCATTTTCCAACATCCAGTTTTCGAGAGCCCTTTGATGTTCGATTGTGAAAGCTACATTAACCGCCGATTGTGTTTCCTTTAGCTTAACTACCCGATACGGTTTCTTTTCAATAATTTCTTTGTTTACGCATTGCTCAAAGAACCACCCAACTAACTCCAAAACGTTGTTCACAGTACTGTTACTATTTCCTATCGAAAGCAGATAATCAATAAAATCCGACAAATAGAGGTTGGTAAATTCGCCTACTTGTAAGCCTTCAAGTTTCTTGGAATCCAAAAAGGCTATAATCTTCTTTAGGGCTGTTTTGTAGGTATCGTAGGAGCGTTTCCGAAAGGTGTCTTTTCTTTTTTCCAGTAGTTCGGGAAAAATAGTCTTAATCGTGTGTACTACCTTTTTTGTAGGTTCAATTTTGCCGAAATGCCCGCCCGATAACAGAACGGCATTAATACGGGCTATTTCTTCTTTTGCCCACTCTTTTACTTCTTTTTCAGTCTTATATCGCGATGGACACCAAGTAACAATAGTCTTTAATTCGTTGGCGGAAATATCCCAAGCCGAAAACTTTATGTAATAGCGTTTGCTTTTTACTTTTTTCGGGTACAATTCGGCCAATTTGTGAGGGTGTACTTGGTCGCTCATACGCAGTCCAAAAATATCAATTGCACTATCAAAAACGTGAAAACCCGCAATACTATGCGTATTGCGGGTTTTGTGACGAAGGCGAGATTCGAACTCGCACAGGCTAACGCCCACTACCCCCTCAAAGTAGCGTGTCTACCAATTCCACCACTTCGCCGTTCCCGTTGTTTGGGGATGCAAAAGTAGTGGTCTAAAATGATAATTGCAAATAGTTTTTCCAAAGAAATTATTTTTTTCAAATCAATTTCTTTCCCTCCCCAAAAGTTGCTCAATTAAGCATAGTCGCTTATATTGGGCTAAAATGAACCTTTTTTCTTCCATGCAACGTCGTAATTTCCTCCAAACCATTGCCGCTACTCCCGCCCTAATTCCTTCTTTGTCAAACCGTAATAAACCCACACTCAAACCGCCTCGGCTCAAAGCAGGCGATACCGTGGGGCTCGTTTGTCCAGCGGCTCCCGCTTACAGCAAACAAACGGTGCAAGTCATCGTCGAATCCATGCAAGCCTTGGGTTTTAAGGTGAAATTTGGGAAACGAATGTGGGAAAGGTACGGTTACTTGGCAGGAAAAGATGCCGACCGAGCAGCTGACCTCAACGACATGTTTGCCGACTCATCGGTACAAGCGATTATCTGTGTGCATGGTGGCTGGGGATGTGCCCGATTATTGCCTTTGCTAGACTATGACACCATCAAGAAAAACCCTAAAGTGTTGTTAGGTTATTCCGACGTGACCGCCCTGCTCCTAGGCATCTACAGCCAAACGGGCTTGGTTACATTTCATGGGCCAGTGGGGGCAGTTAGTTGGAACGAATTTACCGTAGGCTACCTCAAAAAAGTCCTCATAGAAGGCGAAGCTGTGCGATACGAAAACCCAAAAGTAGTGGGCGATAACCTCACACAAGTCGCCGACCGAATTGACACCATCGTTGCAGGAAAAGCAAAAGGCCGATTGTTGGGGGGAAACCTAACGGTACTGAGTCATTTGTTAGGCTCTCCATACGTACCCGACTGGAAAGGAAGCCTGTTTTTCTGCGAAGACGTGGACGAAGCCCCCTACCGCGTTGACCGAATGTTGACCCAACTTAAACTGAGTGGTATCTTCGATGAAATGAGCGGTTTTATTTTTGGAAAATGTACCGAATGTGAACCTGGCAACGGAAGCTATGGCTCACTTACGCTCGAAGACCTGTGGCTTGACCACATCCAACCTGCTCAGAAACCTGCCTTTTCAGGCTCGATGATTGGGCACATTCGCCAAAAATTTACCATTCCCGTTGGCATTGAAGCCGAAATGGACACCGCTACGGGAGTCATTCAGTTTTTAGAAAAAGCCGTGGTCTAAAAAAACATTTCTTATGCCGACAGGTAAGTACAGGATAAGTAAACAATTGCTTTACAAAAAATTTGCTAGGCAACCCATTCTATGTCAAGCTATTTTTTATAAATCAACACCTTGAGGTACGCAACCGATTCGGAGCTATGGCAAGCCTTTAAAGAAGGCGATAGAGCCGCTTTTACCCAACTTTACAACCTTCATATCGAAGATTTGTTGAGTTATGGCTACCGCGTCACGTCCGATAGGCAGCTTATCAAAGACAGTATCCAAGACCTTTTTTTACACCTTTGGCGCAGTCGTCAGAACTTAGCCGATACCGATAGCATCAAATTTTACCTCTACCGCTCGCTTCGAAACAGAATTGTACGAAATAGCGAAAAAAACAACCACTCCCCCATTGATTCCGCAGGGTTATTTGAAAATATCATCGGAGAATTGTCATTTGAGGACGATTTGATTGCCAATGAGCAACTTAGCGAACAACACCAGCGGCTCAAACGCGCCATTCACCAACTTCCTCGTCGGCAGCAAGAAATCATCCAGCTCCGCTATTACCACGATTTCGGTTTAGATGAAATCGGTGACATGATGCACATTAATCCCCAATCGGTTCGCAACCTCCTCCACCGAGCCATCACCGAACTTCGGGAATGTTTTTCAGTCTAATAACAACGTTTTTTTGAGGTTTCAAAAAAATAAATAAAAATATTTCAAGAAAAATGAGTACAAAACTAAACTACGCCGATTTAGGGGGTGAATGAAGAACTTATGAACACATCATACGCTTCCTATACCATTGAAGATTTTATCGCTGATGACTATTTCATTCAGTCGGTAAAACACCCTACGCCAGATTCTGAAGCCTATTGGGCCAATGTAATAAAGGAATATCCCCATTTGAATGAAAATATACACAGAGCCAAATTGGGCGTGGAACAACTTTCCGTGGCAGCAAAGCACGAAGTTCCGTTCCACGAAACTCCTGCAATATGGTCGCAAATCGCTGAGGAACTGGAAGAACCGCCAAAACGTATAGTTGAAATCGTTCTAAATTTTTGGAAACCAGCCCTTGCGGCAGCCTCTGTTATTATAGCACTTGGTTTGGGATGGGGATGGTACAAAAGTGTCCCCAAAGGCAAGTATGACCAGCTCATTTCAGCGGCAAAAAGTCCCCTTGAAGAGGTAGTGAATACCACCTCCACAAACCTGACAGTTAATATGCCCGACGGGAGTCACGCTATTCTAAAACCCGAAAGTAAACTCAGTTATACCAAATCATTCACGGGCAATATCCGCGAAGTGTATCTTTCGGGCGAAGCTTTTTTTGACGTAATCAAAAACCCCAGCAAGCCCTTTTTTGTTTACGCCAATGGACTGATTACCAAAGTACTAGGCACAAGTTTTTGGGTAAAAGCTTACGAAGAAGATAAACAAGTAACCGTACTGGTAAAAACAGGGCGGGTCTCGGTTTTTGCCCAAAAAAATACCCAAAACCCTGACCCCGAAACCAATGGGCTGGTCTTAACGCCTAATCAGCAGGTAGTTTTTGGCAAAGCAGACGAACGATTGACCCGTAAATTGATTGAGAGACCCGTGATTTTGTTGTCGCCCCAAGAACTTAAACAATTCTCTTTTACGAATGCCTCTGTCACCGACATTTTCGCGGCCCTGGAGAAAGCCTACGGCGTTGACATTGTCATTGATGAAGAATTAATGGCCAACTGTACCCTCACCACCACCTTGTCCAACGAAACCCTTTTCGAGAAACTAGACATAATTTGTGAAGCACTTGAAGCTACCTACAAAGTAGTTGATGCTCAGGTTATTATCACAAGCAAAGGCTGTAACTAATGAATATATCCTCTCATCCAAACCCTTTCCGCATGAATATAAAACTTGACTTAGTACACTAAAAAAGCCGATAACGATTCCAGCGTTACCGGCTTTCAAAAGCCCTTTTGATGGTCTTCCAAACCACATCCGATTCCAGCGGATGTGAAAGGGTTGTTTTTGCTTTTCCTAATCACAAAAACCTTAGTAAACTAATGAAGAAAAGATTACAAATCCAAAAAAACCTGATTCGCCTTATGAAGTTCTCGCTAATACAATGCTGCATTGCGATGATTTTTGTGGGTGTCTCGCTCGCACGAGGTGTAGTAGCTCAAGAATTATTGAGCCGTAAAATCAGCATTCAAATCGACAACCAAAGCATGTCCTCGGCGCTGGTTATGATTGAAAAACAGGCAAATGTCAAATTTACCTACCGTCCTAAAATTGTTGAATCAACACAAAAAATTTCGTTAAATGCCACCAACGAGCCCCTCGCTCAGTTGTTGGACAGGCTATTTATTCCGTACAAAATCAAGTACAAAGTCATCAGTAATCAAATCATCTTGTCCAGGCTATCGGCCTCCTCTTCCACTGAACTCAACACGCCCATCGAAGAAAAAAACTTCGAGCCCAACCCGTCATTAGAAGCGCTTGCGGATATTTCGGTTTCAGGGACAGTCGTGGATGACAAAGGCGGGGCACTTCCTGGCGTAAATATCTTTATAAAAGGTACGCAGAAAGGCGCAACTACCGACGAAAACGGCAAGTTTTCGATTGCCGTGCCCAACGCACAATCCGTATTAGTATTTAGTTTTGTGGGTTACAAACCCCAAGAAGTGATTGTGGGCAACCGTTCTTCTATCAATGTCACTCTTTTGACCGACGAAAAAGCCTTGGGCGAAGTCGTGGTTGTAGGGTACGGTTCTCAACGCAAACAAGACATTACCTCGGCCATTTCGGTCATCAATATGAAAGACATCGGCGAGCAACCTGCCAACAACATGAATCAGATGATTCAGGGACGGGCAGCGGGGGTCGTTGTCAAACAAAAAAGTGGTACACCTGGCGGTGCTTTTGAAGTGCGCGTGCGGGGTATCGGCTCATTGGGTGCTGGTAGCGACCCACTGTACGTTATCGACGGATTTGCGGTGGGGACGTCGGTTGGTCAAAACCTCAATCCCAACGACATTGAAAGTATTTCTATCCTAAAAGATGCCGCCTCTACCGCGATTTACGGAGCGCGTGGCTCAAACGGAGTAGTGCTTATCACCACCAAAAATGCCAAAGAAGGCAAAGTTGACGTCAATCTTTCGCTTGATTACGGCATCCAAAACGTTCCCTCAACGCGTCGCGTAAAAATGCTTAACGGGGTAGAATTTGCCCAATTTAAGAAAGATGTATTTGAAGACGGCATCCGCTATTTTCAGAACAGGGAGCCAACACTTGAAGAAGTTCCCATTGGTTTCCGTTATCCTGAACAAACCAAATATTCGACCGACTGGTTTGGGGCTATCATGCACAACAACGCACCTTATACCGATGCCAACTTAACTATTTCATCGGGAAAAGGGCCACTTCGCTCCATGCTTTCTGTAGGTTATTATAAGGAAGAGGGTACCATCATCAATACCAACTACGACCGTTTGTCATTGCGTAGCAATATTGGCGGTCAGGTCAACAAATTCCTCAACGTGGGCGTAAACGTCAACGGAAGTTATACCAAACAAAACATTGCCAATACCGACGGCCGTAGTGCCTTGGTGGGAGGGGCTTTGTTGATGGACCCGCGCGAACCTGTTTATAATACAGATGGCTCGCTTCGTCCGTACATTGGCGGGGTAGATGGCGTTTTTGGCTTCCCTAACCCACTGTATGTGCTGAAAAATGTGCTTCGCCGACGCAACATCGCCGACATTTTGACCAATGCCTTTGCCGAAGTTTCAATCATGAAAAACCTCAAATTTCGGACATCGGCCAACATAAAACTCAATTATAACACCTTTAAAGAATACGTACCTTCTACCATCGGTTTGTCGGTGGCATCGGGTACGGCGGGGGCTCCTCCGCGCATTGCAACCGCACAAGAAGTAGTAGAACAATTGCAAAACTTATCTTTTGATCAGCTTCTGACGTATTCACCCCAAATTGGAAACAACCAAACCCTTGAAGCCATGGCTGGTTTTACGAGCCAACGCGAAATTTTGCGCGGAACAGCGGGTAGTGCCAACACTTTTCCTGATGATTTGGTGCAGTATTTGGGTGCAGGCTCAATCCGTGCCTCTAACTCTTACGAAAACGGTTGGTCGCTGCTTGCTTACTTTGCGCGGGTCAACTATGCTTTCAAAGACAAATACCTCTTATCAGCCTCATTCCGTCGCGAAGGAAGCTCTCGTTTTGGTGCGCAAAACAAATACGGAGACTTCCCTGCGGCTTCGGTGGGCTGGCGCTTGTCGGAAGAATCGTTTATGCCTAAATTCTCTTGGTTGAGTGACGTAAAACTACGCGCAAGCTGGGGTGTAACGGGTAATAATAACATCGGTAACTACCCAAGTTTGGCTTTCGTGGGTGCCAACAACTATATCTTAGGCAATGCCTTTGCCCCTGGTAAAGTGATTAGCTCTTTTGCTAACTCTGGCTTAAAATGGGAAAAATCAAACCAATTGGACATCGGTTTGGATGTTTCGACCTTCAACAACAAGCTGCTTTTCACCTTTGAGTATTATAACAAACTCACCAACGACATGTTGTTGCCAGTGTCTATCCCGTCGGTTTCTGGCTTTACAACGAGTTTGGATAACATCGGAAAAGTACGTAACCGTGGCGTAGAAATTGGAGTGGACTTTCGCACCAGCCTTGGCGCTGTTAATTTCCGCACCAATGGTAACATTACCTTAAACCGCAGCCAAATCTTAGCCATCAAAGGCGTCAACGATATGCTTTGGTACGGTAGCTTCTACGGCGGATACAACGTACAAAAAGTGGGTCGCCCCATCGGGATGATTTATGGCTACAAAAAATTAGGCATTTTTAATACCCAAGCAGAAATCGACGCGTGGGCAAAACAAGACGGCGTTATTCCTGGCGGGATGAAGTTTGCTGATACCAACGGCGACGGCGTGATTACCTACGATACGCAAGACATGGTAGAAATCGGCAACCCGAACCCTGCCTTCACATGGGCATGGACAGGCGCAGCAGATTACCGCAATTTCGACTTAAACGTATTGTTTGTAGGTGCTTATGACTTTGACATTTATCGCAACATCGAAGCATCCACAATGAACATGGACGGCGTATTCAACGTGTTGGACAAAGCCAAAGACCGTTGGCGCTCGCCATCAAACCCAGGCTCTAATCCTGATGCCAAAAACTCACAAGGAGGTACCAACTACTTCAAATGGTCACGCGAGAGTAGCGAACGCTACGTCTATGACGGTACATATACGTGGTTGAAAAGTGTCACCTTGGGTTATACATTGCCTAAATTTAAGTCGGTGCTTAGTGGCGCGCGTGTCTTTGTGACCGCCAACAACTTGCTTTTGTTCTCTAAATACCCAGGCAACAACCCAGACGCTGGGGTACGCGGTGGTACTGAGCTCAACAACGACGACGAATCGTACCCTGTGCCAAGAACATGGGCAGTAGGCGCTAAGTTTAACTTCTAATCTTCACGACAATGAAAAAAATAACTTCTTTCTGTATTCTCTTTCTTGGTTTGGTGCAATGGTCGTGTAAGGATGATTTCTTGGTAACCACTGACCCTACCCGCATCGGAACGGACATTTTTTACAAAACCCAACCGCAGTTTGAGCAAGCCCTCAACGGTGTCTATGGCCAATTGCAAGGTATTACGAATTCGGCTTACATTTTTCAGGAATTTACGTCGGACAATACCACGCTTGATTTCAACCCCCTCGACCGTGGGGGAGCGGCAGGTTGGGAAGCGTTTGAGTTTTCGACCGTCAACCCTGGCAATGGCGAAATCGCCAACTTGTGGAATACCCACTATGCAGCCATGTATAATATCAATTATGCGTTGGAAAAACTAGAACCTGCAACAATTGACGCCACCGCGAAAAAGGAAATAGAAGGTCAGCTCAAGTTCATTAGAGCACTTCACTATTTTAACCTAACCCGCTATTTTGGGGATGTTATTTTGGCAACCAAAACCCTCAGCAACCCCAACGAAGCATTTGATTTGGTTCGCACTCCCCAAGCTGAAGTGTATAAGCAAATCGAAACCGACCTTAAAGACGCGGTAAATCTCTTGCCTGTTAAATATCCAGCGACGGGATTGGGCCGTGTGACCAAGGGCGCTGCTTTGAGTTTATTAGGCAAAGTTTATTTGACCCTCAAACGCTACCCAGAAGCGGTAAGCACCTTGAAACAAGTGTTGCCATTGGGGTACTCGCTGTATGCCAACTACAAAGACAACTTTGACCCTGCCAAGAAAAACGGCGTTGAATCGGTATTTGAAGTACAGTATCAAGGCGGCAACGACTTGGGCGAACAAAGTAACTTTGTGTATGTGTTTGCGCCACGTTTGTCGCAAGGTGCCGTGACGGGCTTTGCCAATACAGCCCCAGCAGGTCGTAATATTCCAACCAACGACATGATTGCGGCCTACGAGACGGGAGACTTGCGCAAAGATATTTCGCTTCAATTGGGCTATACCCTTAGCGGAAATTTTGTCGCAATTCCATTTGTAAACAAATACCGCTACCCACACACCATTACGGGTCGGACAGACAACAACTGGCCTGTTCTCCGCTATTCGGATGTATTGTTGATGTTGGCTGAGTCTATTAATGAAGCCACTGGCCCTGACGCCGAATCGTTGGGTTACCTCAATCAAGTGCGTAAACGGGCAGGATTAGGCGAATTAACGGGGTTAACAAAAGATACTTTCCGAACAGCCGTTCTCAAAGAACGCCGCGTAGAACTAGCATTTGAAAATCAACGTTGGTTTGACCTCCAGCGCACCAAAACTCCCGCCGAATTGGCCGCTTTTATGAACGCCTATGCCGCCAAAGAAAAAACCAATCCGACCGTATCGCGTGGAGGAATCGCTTTCAACGCATTGGACTATGTGTATAGCGATTTCGAGTATTATTTCCCGATTCCAGCGCCCCAAATTTTGATCAACAGTAAGCTAACTCAAAACCCTGGCTATTAGGATATTACGTAGTGGTGTCGGTTACTATTAACCGACACCAGAGGTTTCTCAAAACCTCGTCTTGGGACTAACGATGATAAAAAAATCAACTCCCTCATTCGGTTTTGAGAAACCTCATCTTTCAGATTTGAGAATCTGAAAACACAGCGTGGTGACGGTTACTCTTAACCGACACCAGAGGTTTCTCAAAACCTCGTCTTGGGGTTAACGATGATAAAAAAATCGACTCCATCATTCGGTTTTGAGAAACCTCATCTTTCAGATTTGAGAATCTGAAAACACAGCGTGGTGGCGGTTACTCTTAACCGACACCAGAGGTTTCTCAAAACCTCGTCTTGGGGCTAACGATGATAAAAAAATCGACTCCTCATTCGGTTTTGAGAAACCTCATCTTTCAGATTTGAGAATCTGAAAACACAGCGTGGTGGCGGTTACTATTAACCGACACCAGAGGTTTCTCAAAACCTCGTCTTGGGGTTAACGATGATAAAAAAATCGACTCCCTCATTCGGTTTTGAGAAACCGCATCTTTCAGATTTGAGAATCTGAAAACACGTATTTGAAGTATCAGATTTAAGAATGTCATACACATAGTGATTAGAATTTTGTAGTCTTTGAGTTTTTAAGTAGTACATAATTACTCCCCCACCGTATGTTGGGCAAACCCTTCATCGGTGGGGAGAGTACTCAGGTTCCACCCCCCTCTTTTCTAAATTAATATCGTGCAAGAAACAACAGAAACCTTCTGGCTTTGGCTTTTTTTAGGACGACTACACCCCTTGGTTGTCCACTTCCCAATCGGCCTACTCTGCGTGGCTTTTATATTAGAGCTTTTCGATTGGCGGCGCAAATCCAACGAGCTTCAAGCAGGCATCAAAGCCTTGGTCTGGATTGGTGCAGGTAGTGCCGTATTGGCCGCTATTTTTGGGCTATTTTTAATCAATTTTGAAGACTATGGTGGCGACACTGTGAGCCTCCACCAATGGACAGGGCTAACTACCATGGCTTTGTCACTGGCAGCAGTGTGGGCTTTGCGTGCCCAAAAACAACAGCTTTTCCGTGGACTTTTAGGCTTTACGGTGCTGGGTATTACCGTGGCAGGGCATTATGGTGCGCTGTTGACCCACGGCGAAACCTACCTTAGCGAAGTCTTACCTTTTAATAAATCCTCAGAAAACGAACCTTCTGGCGGTACCAACTTTACGTTCGCCAGCAATGGTCAACCCTTGAACGAACAGCAACTGAGCGAACTCAACGTGGAAGTGCGGTCGATTTTGGCGCATAATTGCTACAGTTGCCACGGCGAAGCCAAAACCAAAGGAGAGTTACGCCTCGATAAAAAAGAATTTATCTTTAAAGGAGGTGAACACGGCCCCATCATCGTGGCGGGGAAACCCGAAAAAAGCGAAATCATTCGTCGTATTACGCTTCCTGTAGGTCATAAAGAAGCCATGCCAACCAAAGGCAAACGCCTCTCTGAGAAAGAAGTGGCTACCTTAGAATTTTGGGTCAAACAAGGTGCCCCTTGGCCCGACGGCCCCGAAAAAAGTATTTATCGCGTAGCGGAATTGGCTCCTCGTTTGCCTGCTCTCCCACCCGCTACTGCCGACGCCACGCAGCCCATCGACCGCTTTGTGAATGCGTATTTTCAACAAAATAAAATTACGTGGAAAGGTGTCGTTGATGACCGCACTTATATTCGTCGGGTATATTTGGATGTGGTAGGTTTGCTACCCACGCCCGAGGCCATCAAAGCCTTTGAAACCGACGCTCGCCCCAACAAACGTGAGCTTTTGGTTACGTCTTTGCTCAACCGAAATGAAGATTATGCCCAACATTGGCTAACGTTTTGGAATGATGCCCTTCGCAACGATTATTCAGGAACGGGGTACATCACAGGTGGGCGTTTTGATATAACAAAATGGCTATATGCTTCGCTCAAAAGCAATAAACCTTATAATCAGTTTGTCAAAGAGCTGATTAGCCCAACCAAAGAATCGGAAGGATTTATCAAAGGAATCAAATGGCGCGGAACAATTAACGCAAGCCAACGCACCGAAATGCAGGCAGCCCAAAACGTAGCACAGGTATTTTTGGGCCTCAACCTCAAATGCGCTTCGTGCCACGACAGCTTTATTAGCGACTGGAAACTGGAAGATGCCTACGCTTTTGCCAATATTTTTGCCGATTCTACCCTCGAAATCCACCGTTGCGACAAGCCTACGGGCAAAATGGCAGGGCGTCGGTTGTTGTTCAAAGAGCTAGGCGAAATCAAAGAATCACCCGTTACGGCGGAGCGTTTGAAAGAACTTGCTGACTTTTTGGTACAACCCAAAGACGGCCGTTTGTACCGTACGTTGGTCAATCGAGTGTGGGCGCAGTTGATGGGTCGTGGTATTGTGGAGCCCGTTGATATGATGGATAACGCTCCTTGGAGTCAAGATTTATTGGACTATCTCGCCTACGATTTTGACCAAAATGGCCACGACATCAAGAAACTTTTGTACAACATCCTAACCTCCAAAACCTACCAACTCCCTTCCATCGGAATAAAAGATGCAGGTTTGCTCACTTCCAACGACTTTGTTTTCCAGGGGATGGTTCGTCGTCGGATGAGTGCGGAACAGTTTGCGGATGCCATCAGTGTGGCTTTTAATCCAATGTATGCCGATTCGGTAATGGCTTTAAAACGCTTGCCAGAAACCATCAAATCGGAGATACCTTTCCCACGGGCTTCATTGGTCATCAACGACCCATTTATGACGGCCTTAGGTCGCCCCAACCGCGAAACCGTAAGTACCAGCCGAAATTCGCAAGCCAATTTACTGCAAGCATTGGAACTCACTAACGGTACCAAATTTAACTCTACCCTCAAAAACGGTGCGATAAAATGGCAGGCCAAATACCCAACTTCTGATTTGTTGGTAAAAGAATTATATCGAAAATCACTGGGACGCGAACCCCAACCCAAGGAGTTGAGCGTTGCGCAAAAAATCGTTGGTACAAAACCAAGCGTAGAAGGGATTCAAGATTTGGTCTGGGCCATTGCTTTACATCCTGAATTTCAGTTAATTTATTGATGGATAGAGCCCCGTCCTTAGTCGGGAAGACAGGAAACAGACCCCTCCTGTCGTCGGGGTGACAAAGAACAGAAAACCCAAAACAGAGAACAGAAAATGACAAATAGATGGAATAGAAGGGAGTTTCTCCAAAAAACGAGTGCAGCTACCTTGGCAGCAATGGCAGCAAGTGCCCCCATTCCAAGTTTATTATCGGGCTGTACAAAAAAAATAGGCCAAACCAACGGTACTGCCGATACCGTCATTCTATTGTGGATGGCAGGAGGAATGGCGCATACCGAGACTTTTGACCCAAAAAGATATACTCCTTTTGAAAAAGGCATGGAGGGTAATCGGGTGTTGAGTACTTTTAAATCACACCCAACGGTACTCGATGGCATTCATTTTTCGGAAGGATTGCAATCTATTGGTAAAGTGATGGACAAAGGAACCCTGATTCGGTCGTACGTCGCGGCCGACTTGGGGCATATCTTGCACTCTCGTCACCAATACAACTGGCACACCTGTTACGAACCCCCACAAACAGTAGCAGCACCACACATTGGGGCTTGGATTGCCAAAGAACTAGGCCCCAAAAACCCCGTCATTCCTGCTTTTATTGACATCGGTCAACGTTTTACCGTAGGTGAAGCCGAAGAGTTAAAGGCATTTCATACCGCAGGATTTTTGGGCAACGAATACGGGCCATTTTTTATTCCCGACCCAAGCCAAGGGCTTGAAAGTGTTCGTCCGCCCGTTGGGATGGATGCCAAACGTTTTGAGCGTCGGAATCAGTTATACAACGACCTCATTAGCAACAGTGCTTTTGGTGAATTTGGCAGCGACTACCAAAAAGAATCGCTTCGTCGCTCGATGGAGCAAGCTTATATGCTACTCAATTCGCCCGAGTCTAAAGCCTTCAATCTCAGCACAGAACCCAAAGAAAGCTTTGATATTTATAACACAGGGCGGTTTGGATTGGGTTGCTTGTTGGCACGCCGCTTAACCGAACAAGGCGCTCGCTTCATCAGCGTGACAACTGAGTACGAACCGTTTTTTGGTTGGGATACCCACGAAAATGGCCATACACGTTTGGTGGATATGAAAAAGATGATTGATGGCCCTATCGCACAGTTGATTAAAGACCTTGACAAATCGGGTCACCTCGACCGTACGCTCATCATTTTGGCTAGCGAATTTAGCCGCGACATGATGGTGGAAGGCCGCCCCGATGCGAAGGTGCAAGAGCAGGTGAATCAACCCGAGATTTTGACGGACATGAAGTTCTACGGAATGCACCGCCACTTTACGGACGGCTGTTCGGTTTTGATGTTTGGTGGAGGAATCAAACGCGGGTTTGCCTACGGAAAAACCGCCGATGAGCGCCCTTGCAAAACCATTGAAAATCCTATCAAAATTGATGGTCTTCACCAAACGATTTACCACGCACTTGGTATTGCTCCTGATACTCAATACGAAATTGAAAAGCGTCCGTTCTACACTACCCCCGATGGAAAAGGAAAAGCTGTAATGGATTTGTTTGCGTAACGTGTTTCCGTATGAAAAAAGAAACGTTTTTCTTGACCTTCGTTGTGGCTGGTATGCTTACGTACCTGCAAGCCTGCAAGGGTAGTTCGACTCCCACCGAGGAAGAACTACCCGATGAGATAAGCTACAACTTTGACATTCGGCCTATTCTCTCCGACAAGTGCTTGGCTTGCCACGGCCCCGACGCCAACAAACGCCAAGCAGGACTTCGTCTGGACGACCCCGTAAGTGCTTTTGCCGCCTTGAAGGAAAACCCGTCGGCCCACGCACTTGTGGCAGGAAAGCCCAATATGTCAGAAGTATTTTTGCGGATTACCACCAAAGATACCTCCAAAGTGATGCCGCCGAAAGAGTCAAATTTGACACTCAGCCCTCGCGAAGTTTCTCTCATCGAACGCTGGATTGAACAAGGTGCTAAGTACGAAAAACACTGGGCGTTTGTGGCTCCCAAAAAAGCAGCACTCCCCGAGGTGGACAATGAAAAATGGGTCAAAAACGAAATTGATTACTTTGTTCTTCAAAAACAAGAACAAAAAGGGCTGACACCCAACGACGAAGCCGACAAAGAACGCTTGTTGAAACGTGTTAGCCTTGATTTAGTGGGGCTTCCTCCTACCCTAAAAATGATGGAGGGTTTCTTAGCCGACAACAGTTCAAACGCCTACGAAAAAGTCGTGGACGAGTTGTTGAAAAATCCTTCTTACGGCGAAAAAATGGCCATTTATTGGCTCGATTTAGCCCGCTACGCCGATTCGCACGGCTACCAAGACGACGGCTACCGCACCCAATGGCCTTGGCGCGACTGGGTGATTCATGCGCTGAACAAAAACATGCCTTACGACCAGTTTGTTACGTGGCAGCTCGCGGGTGATTTTCTGCCAAGTCCCGCCAACGACCCTGAAAACAAAGAGCATTTATTGGCAACGGGTTTTAACCGCAACCACAAAATCACGGAAGAAGGCGGGGTGATTCCTGAAGAATATCGGATTAGCTACGTCACCGACCGAAATGATTTATTTGGGAAAGCATTTTTAGGACTTACGATGGAATGCGCCCACTGCCATGACCATAAGTATGACCCTTTTTCCCAAAAAGATTATTACCAGTTGTTTGCCTTTTTTAATAACGTCAACGAGGTGGGTATCGAATCGGTGATTGGGGGCCCCGAAACTTACGCCAAAAAACCATTGATGCAAATCAGCAATCAAGACGTTAAAAGCATTCTGAAATTTATTAACAAACCCGATACCAACGGGCTGATTGTATCGGTAATGACGGACTTGGACACGGTACGAAAAACCCACATTTTGCGGCGGGGGTCGTACGATGCCCCAGGCGACGTGGTAGAGCCCAATGCGCCCAATATCATTTTGCCTTTTAACAAAAATTACCAAAAAAACCGCCTTGGATTAGCCAAATGGCTATTCGACAAAAAAAATCCACTGACGGCTCGGGTTTTTGTCAACCAAATCTGGCAAGAGTTTTTTGGAAAAGGTATCGTAAAAACAACGGGGGATTTTGGAATGCAGGGCGAACTACCCTCCAACCCTGCCCTACTCGATTGGCTGGCGGTGGATTTAATGGAACATAATTGGAACATCAAACGCCTCGTTAAACAGATCGTCATGTCGGCTACCTATCGTCAATCGGCCGTGGTTTCTGCTGAAAAATTGGCCGCCGACCCCGACAATATTTACCTTGCGCGCGCTCCCCGCTATCGGATTCATGCCGAATTTGTGCGGGACGTTGTTTTATCGAGCAGTGGTTTGTTGGTTCGCACCATCGGTGGGCCGAGCGTTAAGCCTTACCAACCACCTGGACTGTGGGAAGGAGCAACATCAGGCCGTGGACTGCTGTCGATGTATGTGCAAGACCATGGCAATCAGCTTTATCGTAGAGGTATGTACACCTTGATAAAACGCACTGTTCCTCCTCCGATGCTAACCATTTTTGATGCCAGTACCCGCGACATGTGCGAAGTGAAGCGATTGAGAACCAACACGCCACTTCAAGCCCTCATCATGCTCAACGACCCCACGGTGTTGGAAGCTTCACGGGTGTTGGCCGCCAAGCTTTTGGAAGAAAAATCGGTCACCAAAGAGAAAATCACCAAGGCTTTTCGCCTCATCGTCTGCCGCAAACCTACGGACAAGGAAGTCGAAATTTTGGAAAGTTATTACCAAAAAGAGCTTAAAAAACTCAACCCAACACGGGCAGAAAAGGCGCTTGCAGTCGGCGAATATCCTATTCCTGTACAGATGGACAAAGTGCAATTGGCGGCATTGATGCGGATTGTGAATACCATTTATAATTTGGAAGAAACATTGATGAAGACATAATATCATTTTTTACCCGCAGATTAACGCAAATTCAAAACGCAGATATTCGCAGAGTGAGCATTCAGCGTTAATCTGCGGTTTTAAATCAGCGCCTTCTGCGGGTAAAAAAAGCGAATAAAGTAACCTGTTTGAACTTAAGTACTTCATTGAAATTAGTTTGCATTATTTTATTATTTTCGTTTCATGGGACGAGTTAATAAACCACTTCTGAGCGAAGAACAACGAAAAGAGTTAGAAACTAACTTGAAATCGAGTAATAACC
>Ga0209794_1000424_pt1 | contig 66520 bp, 61 predicted proteins | sample EBPBio232013_DNA_FD_185869 | JGI IMG/M metagenome (GOLD analysis project Ga0209794, IMG submission 185869) | Wastewater treatment Type I Accumulibacter community from EBPR Bioreactor in Madison, WI, USA - Reactor 1_5/23/2013_ DNA (SPAdes)... | ecosystem: Engineered > Bioreactor > EBPR >...
AGATCACCGGTAGAATAAGCCAACGGCGATGGATTGACCCTGACAAAACCTCAAGAGCGACGCCCGCAAAGCCCAGATTAACGGTTAGGATTGGCCAAATCATCGCCCCAAGGATCATCAGCACCGCGCCAATAATAGGTACAAGCTGCAGTCCGAATACGAACGCTGTGAATACAAAAAACCACAATGATATAGGCATTCACCACCTCCGAGAAAACACCTAACCAGATGAATAAATTTAAAAATTAGTATCGACGTTAAAATGCCAAGTCACCGGAAAGCGTCTGACGCGCTCATCGATAATACAGAAATTTTACATAACACATCAACGATATAAGCGGATCCTGCATCGTGCCAATCTTCAGTGAGAGTCGACTAGGGGAAATCGGAGCACGCAACCGCAGATGCTTCCAGTATTCATCGAAGTTTTGCGCCGTCCAAATGGGTAATGTTCACCATATCCTCGCGCATATCCGAAAATAGAGGCGTATTTCGGGGCTGCGCGACACGGCCGAAACCTGAATTTCGGTCGGCACTAACGCCCGCGCATGGCCCAGGCGGGGATCATCTCGCAGGTGAGACGACGCGTCTTGATGCCCTGTGTCAGTTCAGCCAGCGACATGCCTGCACGGGCCGCACTTTGCGCCTCCCGCTTGGACAGCACAAAGCCGCTTTCGAGCGGCGCGGCGGGCTGGAACAGGCGCTTCAGAAACGGGCGGCGGAAGGTGCGCGACGGCGAGAAGCGCGCCGGACCAGCGTTCAACGTGATATATTCGGCCAGTTCATCGACCCAGCCATATTGCGGGCGGGCACCCGGCTCGATCAAAAGCAACCAGTCACCGCGCACCGTGGCGATCAGTCCCGCCAGATCCCAGTCGCGATGAAAGCGGCAACCCGCAGCTTCGGCAACGCGCTCCGTACCATCCGCCGAGCCATGATCGAGCACCACCACATCGCTCACAAGCCCTTCCACCGCGCCCGTCACGAGGACGGACAACGTGTGGGCCAACTCCGGCTCCTGATTATGGCATTCCATCAACACAGTTAGCATATGTCACCCTTATCGCATCGCAACAGGAATTGCCATTGCCTGACCGGCGCAATTTTGTTCTTGCATTGTTCTCGTTTCCTGACTAGGAATAAAGTCATTCGAGCGGCAAGCCGCAGGAGCTTTTCATGAACCAGCCAACCCTTTCAGGGCAGGCCGCATTTGCGCCTGCCAACACGGCAGATATGGCCGAAGCGCTGCTTTGTGCCTCGGGCCTGCGCGTCGAGGAAGACAGGCGGCGGGGTCGTGGTGCGGCCCTCAACCCGGCTGGTCGTTTTGAGCCGCAGGAGACGGAAGTCTTCGATGATGGCTGGCAGACCTTTGAAACGCTGGAGCCATTCCAGACCTTTGTGCAGGTGGAAAAGCCGCGCGCCATCATAACCCGCAATGAATCGCCCGACATTCCCTTTGACCGCTCGATCAATCCCTATCGCGGCTGCGAGCATGGCTGCATCTATTGCTTTGCCCGTCCAACCCACAGCTATATGGGGCTTTCGGCGGGGCTTGATTTCGAAGCCAAGCTCTTTGCCAAGCCCGACGCGCCACGTCTTCTGGAGCGCGAGCTTTCCAAGCCGGGCTACAAGCCGCGCACGATCGCCATCGGCACGAACACCGATCCCTACCAGCCCATCGAAAAGGAATGGCGGATCATGCGCCAGATCCTCGAAGTGCTGGCGGCGGCGCGCCATCCAGTCGCCATTGTCACCAAGTCGGCGATGATTCTGCGCGACATCGATTTTCTGGCTCCCATGGCCGAACAGGGACTGGCGAAGGTCGCCATTTCGCTGACGACGCTGGACCGCAAGCTTTCGCGCCTGATGGAGCCGCGCGCTTCGACGCCGAGCCGTCGGCTTGAAGCTATTCGCATCCTCACCGGGGCAGGTATTCCGACCGGCGTACTGACGGCACCGATCATTCCGGCGCTCAATGACCATGAGATTGAACGTCTGCTGGAAGCGGCCAAGACCGCCGGGGCCTCAGAAGCCGGTTACGTGCTGTTGCGTCTGCCTTTCGAGGTCAGTCCGCTGTTTCGTGACTGGTTGCTGCGCCACTATCCGGACCGCTACCGGCACGTCATGTCGCTCATCCGCTCCATGCGCGGCGGTAAGGATTACGACGCCGAATTCGGCAAGCGCATGAAGGGTGCCGGACCCTACGCCTGGCAGATCAACCGCCGTTTCGAACTGGCCACCAAGCGCCTCGAACTCCATCGGCGTGGTCTTCATATGCGCGACGATCTTTTCACACCGCCGAATGGCAGCGGGGTGCAATTGTCATTTCTGTAAGTCTTCGTCTTCCGCAGCGCGTCCCTGTCGCGGTGCGGGTCTGATCCGGTTGCTGCCTCGACCGGATCACTCGGGCAGAGCTCCCACCGCCTCGCCCGAGGCCCATGGCTGGTGAGGGTCCGCCGCAAAACTCCCTGTCAGCCGGGGCTTGCGGGAGATCGGAGGAGCTGCGAATTTCGCCGCATGAAAAAGCGTCGCTCCTCCGATTCTCCCGTTCTTTTTGATGACCTGCCGCCCTCGCCGGTTCAAGGGACGCCGGATTTTTCACTGGAACTGGAAGCCAAGGCTTATGGTTACTGGCCGGTGGCGGGCACGGACGAGGCCGGGCGCGGGCCGCTGGCCGGTCCGGTGGTCGCGGCGGCCGTCATTCTCGATCCGGACAATATCCCGCCGGGCCTCAACGATTCCAAGAAGCTGAGCGAGGCGCAGCGCGAGGCCTTGTTTGATGTGATCCTGCAGTCGGCGCTTGCTGTCTCCATCGCGTCTTCAGGCCCGCAACGCATCGATGATACGGACATTCGCAAGGCAAGCCTTGATGCCATGCGCCGCTCGGTGCTTTCGCTGCCCATGGCTGCCCGCTTCGTGCTGTCGGATGGCAAGGATGTTCCGCCGGGTACCGGCCTGCCGTCGCGTGCGGTGGTTAAAGGCGACAGTCGCAGTGTGTCGATTGCCGCCGCCTCGATCCTCGCCAAGGTGACGCGTGACCGGATGATGAAGCGCGCCGATACCTTCTACCCCGCCTATGGCTTTGCCAAACATGCCGGATATCCGACGCCCACCCACAAGGCCGCCCTCGAGGCGGAAGGCCCCTGCCCGCTGCATCGCATGAGTTTCCGGCCGCTGCGGCGAGACGACGCGTAAAAAAAAGGCGGGCTGCTTTCGCAACCCGCCTTTTTAAATCAGTGCAACCGGATCAGTTCAGGCGAGCCGAAACTTCACCCAGAGCCGACTTGAACAGATCGGCCTGAACGCCTGCATCTGCCTTGCCAGACAAAACCTTTTCCGCGGCAGCCACAGCGAGATCAACAGCAGCGGCACGCACGGCGTTGACGGCTTCCGTCTCGGCCTGCTTGATCTTCTGCTCGGTCAGCGCGTTGCGGCGGGTCACGAATTCTTCGGTCTTCTGACGGGCTTCAGCGGTCAGAGCAGCGGCTTCGCGCTCGGCAGCAGCCACGATGCCAGCAGCTTCAGCTTCGGCATCCTTGCGCTTCTTCTGGTACTCGGCCAGCAGGAGCGTTGCTTCCTCACGCAGGCGCTTGGCTTCGCCAAGTTCCGCTTCAATCTTTGCAGCGCGCTCATCAAGAGCCTTGCCCAGCTTGCCCGGCACCTTCAGGAAGATGACGAGGGCGAAGAACAGGAACAGGCCGACGGTTGCGAAAAATGTAGCGTCGAAATGCATGATCAGGCCTCCTTGGCGGCGGAAACCGCAGCCTTCAGTTCGCCTTCCGAGGCCTTTGCCCCGATCAGCTGCTCAACGATTGCAGAGGTAGTTTCCTCGGCAATGGTGCCCACTTCGGCAAAAGCCTGAGCCTTGATGTCAGCGATGCGAGCTTCAGCAGCCGAAATCTTGGCAGAGAGTTCTGCCTCAATCGCAGCGCGTTCAGCATCGGCCTTCGCCTTGGCTTCAGCACGGGCCGTAGCGGCAATCGAACCGGCCTTGGCGCGGGCTGCAGCGAGTTCCTTTTCATAGGTCTCGATGGCAGCGTCGGCTTCAGCCTTCATGCGACCGGCTTCGTCCAGATCCTGAGCGATGCGATCATGACGATGCTCAAGAATGCTGCCGATGCGGGGCGCGATGACCTTCTGCATGAGCATGTAGAAAAGGCCGAACGTGATGACCAGCCACAGAATCTGGGACGGGTAGGTCTGGCTGTCGAAGGGCGGGAACACGCCTTTACCAGCCTCATGGGCGGTGCCGGTTTCCGTGTGTGTCGCTTCTTCGGCCGGCGCAGTTTGTGCATATGCCGGGCTGATGAACATGCTCACCTCCAGGTGTATTCTCGGATGCGAAGAATCACGGCCTGCAACATGTGGCGGGCCGTGATCCAAATTTACGACTGTCTAGAATTAGACAGCGAACAGGAGGAGAAGGGCAACGAGCAGCGAGAAGATGCCCAGAGCTTCCGTAACGGCGAAGCCGAACACCAGACGGCCGAACTGGCTGTCAGCGGCGGACGGGTTACGCAGAGCGCCCGACAGGTAGCTGCCGAAGATGTTGCCGAGGCCGAGAGCCGTACCAGCCATGCCGAGGCAAGCCAGACCCGCGCCGATGAACTTTGCTGCTTCCGCTTCCATGTAAGTACTCCTTTAGAATGGTTGTTGCGGCTGTATGAGCGGCGCGCGGACCCCAGGCCCGCGGCACCCAGTGACTTTAATCCTAGTGACCACCGTGGACTGCGTCGTTGAGGTACATGCAAGTCAGCACCGCAAAGACATAGGCCTGAAGGAAGGCGACGAGGAATTCGAGACCCGTCAGAGCGACGGTCATGATCAGAGGCAGGATGGAACCGGCAATACCGAGCGTGCCCATTGCACCCAGCGAGGCAACGAAGCCGGCGAACACCTTCAGCGTGATGTGACCTGCCAGCATGTTGGCGAAAAGACGGACAGAGAGGCTGATCGGACGCGAGAGGAAGGAAATCAACTCAATCGGCGTTACCAGCAGAAGAAGGATCGGCGGAACCCCCGACGGCACGAAAATGCCGAGGAAGTGGAAGCCATGCTTATAGAAACCGTAGACCAGAACCGTGCCGATCACGAGAAGGGCGAGCGACAGGGTCACGATGATCTGGCTCGTCACCGTAAAGAAGTACGGGAACATGCCGAGCAGGTTTGCCGTCAGCACGAACATGAAGAGCGAGAAGACCAGCGGGAAGAACTTCATGCCGTGGCTGCCAGCGCCTTCGCGCAGCATCGAGGCGGTGAATTCGTAAGCCGATTCAGCAACCGACTGCGAACGGCTCGGGACCAGACCACGGTTCGAAGTGGAGAAGTACAAGAAAGCGGAAGCGGCGACAGCGGACGCGACCATGAAGAGAGAAGCATTGGTGAAGGAGAAGTCCACACCGCCGATTTCAATCGGGACAATCTTGGAAACCACGAACTGATGAGTCGGATCGTTTGACACCGTTGAAGGCCTCTCTCGCTGCGCCCACCTTTCGGTGGAACCTTTTTAGCCGAAACAGGTTTTAGCCGTTGTTCCGGTTGCTTTCATCACCCTTGTCCTTCGGCACCAGCGGCGGCTTTGCAGTCACCGTTCCGGTTGCCCGAAGAACATTCAAAATACCGGCACAGAAACCAAGGAGGAGGAGAACAACCAGCCCCCAAGGCAATGTCCCAAAAAACCAGTCGAAGAACCACCCCAGACCCGCGCCAACGATGATGGCAGACACGAATTCGCTCGAGAGTTTCACCGCAACAGCCATGCCCTTGCGGTTGACCTCGGCAGTGGCTTCCGCCTTCGCCTCTTTCTCGTCATCAACGGCCATGCGACCTAGGCTTGCGCCCAGACGCCTGCGACGTTCTTCCAGACTTTCTTCCAGACTTTCTTCCGAGTGTTCCGGCATTCCCGCTCCGCTTGTTAAGCCTGCCTAGCACGCCCATACGGCAAGGGTTGATACTTTCTTACCCGTTCTGAATTCGGGCGCAACATAGTTTTACCCGCCCGTATAGTCAAGGCACTGACTGCCCTTGATTCAACACAAATAAATGCGGAAAAAACATAGACTTAAGTCTGATGGGCAAGGTGTTGTCGCGCAATTGCCGCAGAATCGGCTCCTGTGCGCCCGTTCAGGGGCGCGTCGCGATCAGATCCAGCCGCCACCATAGGTGCGGTAGAAAACGTGGAGACCGATCCGCCCCACCTTCTTCATCGTATGCGCCCAGGCCGGACGGACATAGGTGGCATGATAATGTGTGGCTGACCCCACTTCGGGAAGCCAGATCTTGCCCGCCGTCACGGCCATGGCCACTTCCTGCGCCAGTTTCCAGCGTTCCTTGTCGTCGACGCGGTCCTCGATCGTATCGCAGGCAAAGGAGAACTGGCAGCGGTTCGTCCAGTCCTCATTCTGATAGACGACGCCGCAGACGCTCTTGGGATAGGCCGGATTGCGCACACGGTTCAGGATGACCTGCGCCACGGCGGCCTGCCCTTTCACGCTTTCACCGCGCGCCTCGAAATAGATGCCGGTGGCCAGGCATTCCTGCTCCTGATCATTAAAGACCATCTCCGGCAGGATCGTGGAGGCCCAGGCGTGGTCCTTCTCGCCAATCTTCGGAGAGAAGCGGCCCGATTCCTTATCCTGAAGGATCGCGTCGAAGGGAGACTTCGCCGAGAAATCGGGAATGGGCGCATAGGCTGTCGCCAGACTGTCCGGAACGGGGTTGGTTACAAGCTTGGCAACGGCTTCCGGCAGCGGTGGGGGTGCGACTGGCGTCTTCTCGACGGGATAGAATGTGGCCACCTCCACGGTGCGGGTGGTCTCTGTTTCGAGAAAAGCGGTGCGCGCCTTGTCATCGCCCGGCGCCTCCAGCAGCAGATCGGCCCGGCGCTCGCCCACCGTTCCAGCGGTGAAGCGCTTCGGTGGCTGCACCTGCTCGACGGCCAGAACGCGCCCCTTCTTTTCACTGCGGTTGACGCGGTTTTCGTCCGGCGTTTCGCTTTCGCCCTTGGCAAGCCCTGAGAGTGCAACGCGGCGGCCATCCGGCAATTGCATGGAAACGCCCTGCGGCAAGGCGTGGTCCGGCGTATCAAGAAACGCCGTTTCGAGCTTGTAGGTGGCGCTGGCGGGTGAAACGGTCAGAACGGAACGCCAGGAAGACGGATTCCCGTCAATGCCAGCCAGAAGTGCTGCAAAATCGGCGCGGGCGGCCGCATCCGGCATGGAAAGCCAGGCAGCAACACCAAAAAGCACGGGGGAGAGCCACTTCCCACCACAAGACACGGTTTTCGGGCGCAGCTTATTCTTGACCGACAACACGAAGACTCCACGCGAACGCAACTGAACACAGTCAAAAATTATCGCGTTAACCTTGACGAGTGGTTAATCCGCCTAATTTGAAGGTAAAAGCCCCGCAAAACACGGGCTTGTGACCACCGATGTCAGCAAGACCATCGCCTTTCGTTAATGCTGCCGTCTCTTTTGCCGAAACGCAGGACGGAAACACTCGAAAGAGCGTGGCGCGACACAAAAAGAGCAACGCGAACTTGCGTGCTGCTAGAGTTTTCGAAACGCAAAAATTACCGTATCATTAACGTGCAGCATGGATAATCGCGGGTGCCACGGAAACGAGGAAACGGAATGAAGCCGGCTACGCCGCCGCTGGGAGCATCGCCCAGCCAGCATGAACTACAGACTATGGCCTATACCGATCCGCTGACAGGCCTCGGGAATCGCTACCGCCTGCGCGACAGGGTGCGCCAACTGGCGAGCGAGCGCGCCGATGATCCGGCCCCCTTTACCATCGGCATTGCCAATCTCGACGGGTTCAAGCCGATCAACGACCTTTTCGGGACAGCGGCGGGCGATGAAATCCTGTGTCAGGTGGCCCATCGCCTCAAGGCCTGCATTCCGGACGGCGCGACGGTGACACGTCACGATGGCGACGAATTTGCCTTCATCCTGCCGCTGGTCTTTGAACGCGGCGGCGCGGAAAAGATCGGCCAGATGATGCGTGAGGTGCTGTCAGCCCCTTATGATCTTGGCGACCGCAATGTGCGCCTTTCAGCGTCGTTCGGCTTTGCCGTCTATCCCTTCGCGGGCGAAGAGTTCGAAGACCTTTTAAAGAGTGCCGAAACCGCCCTTTACCGCTCCAAGCGGCGCGGTCGCGGCCAGATCACCGTCTATTCGCAGGAAATCGCGCTGGAAATGAAGCGCGCCACCCAGCTGGAGCAGACGCTGCGCAATGCCATCATCACCGATGCGGTGGATGTGCATTTCCAGCCCATCGTGCGCATTTCCGATGGCGTTCCGGTGGGCTTCGAGGCGCTGGCCCGCTGGATCGATCCGGATCTCGGCTTCGTTTCGCCCTCTGTCTTCGTGCCGCTGGCCGAAGAGCGCGGTTTTATCGACATGCTTTCGGAAACGCTGTTGCGCAAGGCCGCTGAAGCGGCGCTCTCCTGGCCGCGCGACATGTTCCTGTCCTTCAACCTGTCCTCGGCGCAATTGATGGACCCCGGCACGGCGGGCAATATCCTCACCATCTTGCGCCGCGTCGGCCTTGATCCCAACCGGGTGGAGATGGAAATCACCGAAACGGCGGTGATGACAAGCGCCGATACGGCCCACAAGATCATTGCCGATCTTCGCGCCGCTGGCGTTCGCATTTCGCTAGATGACTTTGGCACCGGCCAGTCGAGCCTCGGGCGCCTGCGTGACTTTACCTTCGACAAGGTGAAGATCGACCGCGCCTTTGTTTCGCGCATCGCCACCGACCGGGCCAGCGAGCATATTATCCGCGCCATCATTACCATGTGTGACGGTCTGGACCTGACGGTGGTGGCAGAAGGCATCGAAACGGATATTGAAGCGATGATGCTCAAAGCGCTCGGCTGCAAGCTGGGTCAGGGCTACCTCTTCGGCAAGCCGACGGATGCGGCCACGGCGCTCGCCTATCTCGAAAGCAACCATCCGGAAGCCAGACTGCGCGAACGTATGGAATAATGGCGGGAGGATTGCCTGCATATTGCGCAAGGTCAATTTTTGCGCAGCTGGCTTTTCGCGCGGTCACCATGTGCATTTTTTATGTGCATCGCAATATCGTGAATGCGACGCATTCCGAAAGGGAGCGGTCCAGAGGCCGGGATTCCCGCTTCTTTTGCAGCCACGCCAAAACTGGCACAGCACATGCATGTAAGTCGCCAAGTCCAGAGGGGACGCAAGACGCATCGAAAAATCGAAGCGCAAGAATATCGCCGCTCGCTGAGGTCATTCAACGAACCTCGCAGCGGCGGTTTCTTTTCTGGCAGACCTGCGCAAGCTTGTCGCACCTCATTTTCTCCATTGACGATTGCCATATGGCAGTTACAGGTTGCCTCCCCGACCGGGTTTTCTGCCGGGTTCCTGAAATGATGTGAGGCATGCAGCATGGCAACGATTACCAGCAATGATGTCCTGAAGGCCCTTTCGAGCCTTTCCGTACCCGGCGTCGGCAAGGATATTGTCGCCAGCGGTCTGGTGTCCGATGTCTTCATTTCCGATGGCAAGGTCTATTTCTCGATTACCGTCCCGGCGGAACGGGCACGCGAACTGGAGCCGCTGCGGGCTTCGGCGGAAAAGATCGTGAAGGGCCTGCCCGGCGTGCGTGGCGCGGTCGTGGCGCTGACGGCTGATCGCAAGGCCGCCCCTTCGGATCGCCCCGCCGCCGCCAAAGCCGCCCCGGCTGCTCCGCAAGCGGTTCCGGCGCAAACGTCCAAGCCCGGCATTCCCGGCATCAAGACGATCATTGCCGTGGCGTCTGGCAAGGGCGGCGTCGGTAAATCCACCACGTCGGTCAATCTGGCGCTGGCGCTCAAGGCCAATGGCCTGAAGGTTGGCCTGCTCGACGCGGATATTTACGGCCCGTCGCTGCCGCGCCTTATGGGCATTTCCGGTCGCCCGCAGCAGATCGACAATCGCATCATCGTGCCGATGGAAAATTATGGCATCAAGGTCATGTCGATGGGCTTCCTTGTTGATGAGAGCGCGGCGATGATCTGGCGCGGCCCGATGGTGCAGTCCGCCCTTCTGCAGATGCTGCGCGAAGTGGCCTGGGGCGATCTCGACGTGCTGGTGGTCGACATGCCGCCGGGCACCGGCGATGTGCAGCTGACCATGGCGCAGCAGGTGCCGCTGGCGGGTGCTGTCGTGGTGTCCACGCCGCAGGATCTGGCGCTGATTGATGCCCGCAAGGCCATCACCATGTTCAACAAGGTGCAGATCCCCGTGCTCGGCATCGTCGAAAACATGAGCTATTTCATCGCGCCGGATACCGGCAATCGCTACGACATTTTCGGCCATGGCGGTGCGAAGGCGGAAGCCGAGCGGATTGGCGTGCCCTTCCTGGGCGAGGTTCCGCTGACCATGACGATCCGCGAATTGTCGGACCTTGGCCGCCCGGTTGTCGTCGATGCGCCGGAGAGCGAGCAGGCCAAAACCTACCGCTCGATTGCCGAGCGGGTTTCAGCCTCGTTGGGTGGTTCGGTACTGCCGAGCGCCCCCAGCATCGTTTTCGAATAGGGCAAGCCCTTCTTAACCTATTCTTAAGGAGGGGCTTCCCGTTGCCACGGAAAAGCCTTAATACAGCAGCCGTCTGAGCGGCAGCGGAGCTATGTAATCGCTTGATCGATGCTTACGGCATGAATAGTGCCGCGGTGCGGCTATCCCCCGAAAATCCCCTGTCGTCGCTTCCCGCTGATATCAGCTGGATCGATCTTCTGTGTCCCAGCCACGAAGAAGAGACCTATCTGGAGCAGTTGCTGGGCATTTCACTGCCGACGCGCGACGACCTGAAGGACATCGAACCGTCGAGCCGGCTCTATTCGGAGAACGGCACGACCTATATGACCGCGTCTCTGGTGTGGAAATCCGACACGGATACGCCGGAAATCACCGACATTTCCTTCATCCTGACCGGCAACCGGCTGATCACCATCCGCTATGGCGATCCGCGCGCCTTCCGCCTGTTCGTGGCCGCCTTGCAGCGCCAGCCGGAGGAAAGCCGGAACGGAACGATGATGCTCGCCCGGCTTCTGGAAACGATTTCCGACCGCACGGCCGAGATTCTGGAGCAGACCGTTCAGAAGATGGACATGCTTTCAACGCAGGTCTTCGGCGAAGGCAGCCGCGGCAAGCGCCGCCCGCCGCGCTATCTGGAAGACCGGCTGATGGATGTGGCAACCCATCACCGCATGGTCTCCAAGGTACGCGACAGCCTGATGTCGCTTTCACGTCTGCTCGGTTATCTTTCGGGCCGCCCTGCCCTGCAAAAGGATGCCGAGGCGCATGAGCTTTGCCAGACCGTGGCGCGCGATGTGCACAGTCTTTCCGAACATGCGGCCTTCCTTGGCACCAATATCAGCTTTCTGCTGGATGCCTCGCTCGGCCTCATCAATGTCGAGCAGAACGCGATCATCAAGATTTTCTCCATTGCCTCGGTGGTCTTCCTGCCGCCGACGCTGGTGGCCTCGATCTACGGCATGAATTTCCAGTTCATGCCGGAGCTCAACCTGCATTTCGGCTATCCTCTTGCCCTTGCCCTGATGCTCGTCTCGGCAATCGTTCCCTTCTATGTCTTTCGCTGGAAAGGCTGGCTCTAAGAGCCTGTGGACCCCATGAATCCTGAAGTTGAACAACACCCGAACCACGGTTCCAACAGCATGCGCGGCCTTGCCGCCGCCACGCTGGGTTCGATCGGTATCGTTTACGGCGACATCGGCACCAGCCCGCTTTACGCCTTTCGTGAAGCGCTGAAGCCGATCTCCCACGACGGTCTGGTGCGCGAGGAAATCATCAGCCTGACCTCGCTGATCATCTGGACACTGATCGTGATCGTGACGATCAAATACGTGCTTTTCCTGCTGCGCGCCGACAACAATGGCGAAGGCGGCACGCTGTCGCTGCTGGCCCTTCTGAAGAAGAAGCATGCGCCGCACGCCGCTGTTTTGATGGTTCTCGGCCTGATCGGTGCCGCGCTGTTTCTGGGTGACGCCATGATCACCCCCGCCCTCTCCGTGCTTTCGGCGGTGGAGGGTCTCAAGCTCGTTTACCCGACCTTTGGCGATTACATCCTGCCGATCACGCTCGCCATTCTGGTCGGGCTGTTTCTCGTCCAGTCGCGCGGGACCGGCGCCATCTCCTTCGTCTTCGGACCGATCACGGCGCTGTGGTTCATCGTGATGGCCTGGGGCGGGATCATCCATATTTCCGACGATTACGGCATTCTCAATGCTTTCAATCCGGTCCATGCGGTCAGCTTCCTGCTTGAGGAAGGCTGGCTCGGCATCATCGTTCTGGGCGCGGTGTTCCTGACCGTGACCGGGGCGGAGGCGCTTTATGCGGACCTTGGCCATTTCGGACGCAAGCCGATCCAGATCGCCTGGTTCATCCTCGTTTTTCCGGCGCTGACACTGAACTATCTCGGGCAAGGTGCCATGGTGCTGCACCAGCCCGAACACATGTCCGACCCGTTCTTCCTGATGTTCCCGGAATGGAGCCTGCTGCCGGTCGTGCTGCTGGCAACGATTGCCACCATCATCGCCAGCCAGGCGGTGATCACCGGGGCCTTCTCGCTGGTAAGCCAGGCGATCCACCTGGGCTTCCTGCCGCGCATGACGATCCTCTTCACGTCTGAAACCAATACGGGGCAGATCTTCCTGCCTGCCGTCAACACGCTGCTTCTGGTCGGCGTTGTGGCACTGGTGATGAGTTTCGGCAGCTCGGAAAAGCTCGCGACTGCCTATGGCATCTCGGTGACGGGCGCCATGGTGGTGACGACCATCATGTTCTTCGAGTTCCTGCGCTCGGTCTGGCGCTGGCCGCGTTTCCTGACGCTTCTGGCGCTTTCGCCCTTCATCGTTCTGGAAATGGTGTTCCTCGGCGCGAACCTCTTCAAGATCCACGATGGCGGCTATATTCCGGTTCTCTTTGCCGCCGGCTTTACCGTCATCATGTGGACGTGGCAGCGCGGCACTTCCATTCTGCTCGCCAAGACACGGCGCACCGACGTGCCGATGGAGGCGTTCGCCACCTCCATCGAGAAGCCCAGTTCGCACGCGCCGACACAGATCCCCGGCACGGCCATCTTCCTGACGTCGGACCCGGATTATGCGCCGGCGGCCCTGCTGCATAACATCAAGCACAATCACGTCCTGCATTCGCAAAACATTATCCTGACGGTCAGGGCGCTCAACGTGCCGCGCATCGGCAACGAGCCGCCTTACGTGATTGCCAAGATTTCGGAACGGTTCAGCCGTGTGGAGCTGCGCTTCGGCTACATGGAAACGCAGAACATCTCGCAGGCGCTCGGGCAATTGCGCAAGAGCGGGCTGAAGTTCGACATCATGTCCACCTCGTTCTATCTGGGACGGCGCAAGCTGGTGCAGGACCCGAAATCGGCCATGCCCGGCTGGCAAAGCACGCTGTTCATCGCGCTGGCCGAAACGGCGGCCGACCCTTCGGATTACTTCCGCCTGCCGGCTAACCGTGTTGTGGAAATGGGAACGCACGTCTTCATCTGAAGACATGCCGGACTTCTGACAAAGGTCGACAACCTCTCTTTTCGTCATGGTCGGGCTTGACCCGACCATCCATCACCCAATGAAATCATGGATCCTCGGGTCAAGCCCGAGGATGACGGAAGAGTGTGGATCGGGGGTTCTCGCCAGCCTCAAACGTCTTCATCTGAAGACGTGTTCGATCACGGGATGGCGATGCTTATTGGCCTTTGACCTGAACGGCCTGTGCATCGCTTAAGAAGCGGCGGATGGCGTTGCCCACCATATCGGGGCTCAAGGGCTTCAGGAGCGTGTCGTCCATGCCCGCATGACGGCAGGCTTCGCGGTCGCCCTCCATGGCGCGGGCCAGAACGCCAATCACCGGAACGCGGGTCTGACCGGCCTGTTCATGGAAGCGGATTTCGCGGATCACATCCTCACCGCTCATATCCGGAAGGGTCGTATCGAGAAGAATGACGCGCGGGTGTTTTTCCTGCCAGAGATGGAGCGTCTCGGCCCCGGTTCCGGCAATCGCGTAGACATAGCCGAGCGATTCCATGATCTGGGACAGGACGATCTGGTTGACCTCATTGTCCTCGGCCACCAGAACATCCAGCCCTTCATGCTGCCATTCACCGGCTGACGGCAAGGCGAGCTCGACCACTTCGCCGCGCGATGTGTTTGATGTGGTGTAATCATTGCCGACGCTGTTCAGCGCATGGGCAACGGCCACGGCCAGCTGATTGGCGATCTGATAGGCATCGAGCGGCAGGCTCATCACCCCGAAACGGTCGGCCAGTTCAAGGCAGACCACTTCCATCTGGCTATCCACGACGATCAGATCGACATGGATGCCGGATTCTATCGCCATGGTGAGGAAAGCTTCCAGTTCCGTCTCGTCATGCACGGCGCAACTGTCAAAGCCCAGATGGGACAGGGTTTCCAGGGCCTGCTTTTCAAGCACCGGATTGCCGGTGACGAGCAGCACGCGTTCGCCCGAGCAAGCCTGATCGGTGGCGTAGGCCTGACCGGCGGCGGCGTTGGCGCCTGCGCCCATGATGGTGAGGCCGCGAAGGTCAACAGAGTCGTTAGCCTTCAGGTCCTGCGGGACGGTCACAAGGAAGCTGCGGCCGGGTTTACCGACGCGCCACTTGTACGTCATGAAGGGGCGGCCTTCGCCAAAGCCCTTGATCTGCTCGGGATAGGCCAGAAGCCCGCCATTATCGAGCGCACGCCGGTCGCTCAACTCAAACATCGTGGCCAGTTCCGGGGCTAGAAGTTCGCGGTCGTTGCGACCAATGATCTTTTCCGGTTCGCGGCCCAAAAGCTTGCTCATGGCGCGGTTGACGGCAGCGTAATTCAGGCCCTTGTCCTTGACGGAAACGGGGAACGGCAGGGTTTCGAGGATTTCCTCGGTCAATTGCACGCGCTCGAGATCAAGCCGCCACTGGTCCTCGCGCTTCTTTTCCTCGCTCACATCCTTGATGACACAGACGCCAAAGCCCGACGGCATGCGGCGCTTGATGAAGCGAATCCAGCGATCCTGGCCGAAGCGTTCGATCTGGTCGTTGCGCTCTTTCCAGTGCCCGGCGATCTGCGCGGAAATCCAGCCATCGCGCCCGCCCATGCGGTCTGCCGAAGCGCCGATGGCAAAGCGGATGCCGCTGTCATAGACCGCGCCGAGGAAGTCGCGAAGGCGTGTTCCATTCTGCAACATGCCGCGCGGCACGGGGAAATACTGGAGGACAGACTGGCTGGCGTAGCACAGGAGATCATTGCGATCATAAACGAAAATGGCCGCACCCAGCCCTTCGGTCACTGCATCAAGCATGATCGTCTGCATGACCGTGTCTGAGGACGTCGAATCCGCCATTCATACGCCTTTGCGGGAACCTTCCGGGCGGGAACCCTTCATTTTCCCCATGAACCTTTCGAGATTTCATCCAACCCTGACCGGACGAAAACGGCTGAGCGCAAACGACCGTCCGGAGACGGTCACAAGACCATTTCAGTTGAATTGACCTTAGTTAAACACCGTTAAGGCGTCCTTAATGGTCCCGACCAAGTGAGAACGGGTGATTTTTCTGCGAGTAGCGGTCCGGCTGCCTTTTCTTGGCCATGCGAATCCGGGAAAGTCGCGCCATGTCCATCAAGCTTTTGCCCGAAACCCTCATCAATCAGATCGCCGCTGGCGAGGTCATCGAACGGCCCGCAAGTGCGGCCAAGGAACTGATTGAAAACGCCATCGACGCGGGCGCGACCCGCATCGAGATTGCTACGGCGGGCGGCGGCAAGGCGCTGTTGCGCATCACCGACAATGGCTGCGGCATGAGCGCGGACGATCTGGCGCTCGCCGTCAAGCGCCATTGCACCTCGAAGATCGATACGCATCTTGATGATATTCGTACACTCGGGTTTCGTGGTGAGGCCCTGCCCTCCATCGGTTCGGTGGCGCGGCTGACGATTACCAGCCGGGCGCAAGGGGCCGCCGACGGCGCGTCTGTCAGCGTAACCGGCGGGCAGGTCTCGCCCGTCAAGCCGGCCCCGGCCAATACCGGCACGGTGGTGGAGGTGCGCGACCTGTTCTTTGCCACACCCGCCCGCCTGAAATTCCTGAAGACCGAGCGGGCCGAGACCGGGGCGATTACCGAAATCGTCAAGCGCATGGCGATTGCCTTTCCGGCCATCCGTTTCGTACTGTCAGGTTCCGACCGGCAAGTGCTGGAGTTTCCCGCCACCGGCGAGGACCGGCTGGCGCGCATGGCGCAGGTACTGGGTGCGGATTTCCGCGACAATGCCATCGAGATTGACGCGGTGCGCGAGGATGTGGCCCTGACCGGCTATGCCGGTGTGCCCACCTTCAACCGGGGCAATGGCGCGCATCAATATGCCTTCGTCAACGGGCGTCCGGTGGCTGACAAGCTGATCCTGCAGGCGATCCGCGCCGCCTATGCCGAGACCATTCCGCATGGCCGTTACCCGGTTGCGGTTCTGTCGCTGTCGCTCGATCCGGCGCTGGTCGATGTCAACGTGCATCCGGCCAAATCGGACGTACGGTTTCGCGATCCGGGCCTCATTCGCGGGCTGATCATCGGGGCGATCCGCGAGGCTTTGACCAAGGGCGGCAACCGGGCGGCCACGACCGGGGCGAGCCATATGATCTCCTCCTTCCGGCCCGGTTTTTCGCCGCGCCATGCGGCACCGGCCCATCGCTTCAACGCCGAGACTTCGCCCTGGCGTCCCATGGACATGCCTCAGGCGGCAAGCCCGGCGGCAGCCGCTATCCCGGCCCGCCAGCATGGGTTCGAAGGGCTTGCCGAACCATCCGCCCGCATTGACCGGGCAGAACACCATGCGGTTTCGGAAGCGGCTTCCGATCCTCAGCAGTTTCCGCTGGGCGCGGCGCGCGCCCAGATCCACGCCAATTACATCGTGGCGCAGACCGGCGACGGGCTGGTGATCGTCGATCAACACGCGGCGCATGAACGGCTTGTGTTTGAGGCGTTGCGCAAGGGCCTTGCCGAAAAGCGCATCGCCTCGCAGGCGCTGCTGATCCCCGAAATTGTCGACCTGCCGGAGGAAGACTGCGACCGGCTGATGGACCATGCCACGGAATTTGACCGGCTGGGCCTTGCCATCGAGCGTTTCGGTCCAGGCGCAATTGCCATTCGCGAAACGCCCGCCCTTCTCGGCGAAACGGATGCGGCAGGGCTGGTGCGCCAGTTGGCCGATGAGATTGCCGAATGGGATGCGGCGGCGACCCTTTCCGGCAAGCTCGATTACGTGGCCGCCACCATGGCCTGCCATGGCTCGGTGCGCTCGGGGCGGCGGCTTCGTGCCGAAGAGATGAATGCGCTGTTGCGCCAGATGGAGGCGACACCCGGCTCCGGCCAGTGCAATCACGGACGGCCCACCTTCATCGAACTGAAGCTCGCCGACATTGAGCGGTTGTTCGGGCGAAGCTAGGAAATGCGAAAAAGAACTGGCCTTGATCGCGCCTGGGCGCTATTGCGGACAAGGATGCGCGGCAGGAGACCGAGAATGAACCAGTTTGACAATGCGGGCGGGCGCGAAGCCAAGGTTAAATACCTCGACGGCGATTTTCAGGTCGTCACGCATGGGCAGTACGTGGTTTGCGCCGTCACCGGCCAGCATATTCCGCTCGATGAACTGCGCTACTGGAGTGTGGCCCGGCAGGAAGCCTATGTGGACGCTCCGGCCTCGTTCGAGGCGGAAAAGCGCGCGGGAGCGCTTCCCATCCAGTCACGCTGACAATCGCTGCTTTCCGGCTGCAAGCGCTGCTTTGAGAAGAGCCGTTGGAACCGTGGCGTCTTGGAAAGCCATCTCCACCTCGATCACCGTCACCCGGTCCAGAAGCCTTGACGCCACACCTTGGCGGCCCATGAGCCGCGCGGCATCCTTGGCCGTGGTGACAAGCTTCAGTCCCGCCTGATCCGCATCGGCCAACAGCGCCTCAATCTCCGCATCCGAAAGCTGGGCGTGGTCGGCGAAATTGCGGGCCAGCGCGATCTGTGCGCCCATTTCCGCCAAGGTTCGGTGAAACTTCGCCGGATCGGCAATGCCTGCAAAGGCCAGCACGGATTGTCCCTCAACCGTCGGACTTGGCGCTGGCACCAGCCGGGCGCAGTGAACGGGCCGCGAAACATTTTTGGCGAACGCCTCGCCCGCCTGCCCTTCACCAACCAGAAGCAGGGCCGAGGCGGCGTTCATCTGGGTTTCGAGGGGCGCGCGCAGCGGTCCTGCCGGGAAAACCCGGCCATTGCCGATGCCGCGCCTTGCATCCACGACCACCAGCGCGAAATCGGCATGGACACGGGCGCTCTGGAAACCATCATCCATGATGATGAGATCGACGCCCTTTTCGGCCAGGAGTCTCGCCCCTTCCACGCGGGTGCGGGAAATGACCGTGAGCGCTTCGCGCGCCAGAAGCAGCGGTTCGTCGCCGACCTCTTTCGCGGTGTGTTTGCCGGCTTCCACCACGGCCGGACCGGACAGTGTGCCGCCATAGCCGCGGGACAGGAAGCCGATCCTGATGCCTTCATCTCGCGCCGCACGGGCGAGTGCGATGGCTGTGGGGGTCTTGCCCGCGCCGCCCAGGGTGAAATTGCCAATGCACAGCACCGGAACGGGCGCGCGAAACCCGGCAGGGCCACGCATCCGCCGCCCGGAAATCCAGCCATACAGTGCGGAGAGCGGCGCGAGGCAGGCGGATGGCCAGCCCGGTTTCACCCACCAGAAAGCGGGGGTTCCGGCGACTGGCTCCACCTTATCCGTCATTGCGCCGCCGCGCGCGGCTCCAGCCGCGCCTTCATTGCCAGCGGCGTGATGAAGGGGTCGAGACCGCGCAAGGTGGCCGACAGCGCGCCGCGCATATCCTGCACCGTGGCAAGCCCCGCATCGATCATGCGCAGGCGAGCCGGGTCATTGGTCAGCAGATAGTGCACGGCCTTCGCCAGCACCTCGACATCCTTGACGAAGCGCGCGCCGCCATTGCGCACCAGTTTCTGGTAGGCATCGCGGAAGTTCTCGACATTCGGCCCGGCCAGCACCGCGCAGCCAATCGCCGCCGGTTCCATGGGGTTCTGTCCGCCTTCCGCAGTCAGCGACCGCCCGACAAAGGCAAGCTCGGTCAGCCGCAGGTAAAGCCCCATCTCGCCAATCGTATCGCCCAGCAGAATGTCGGTGTCTTCCATGATGGCATCGCCGCGACTGCGACGCGCCACCTTCAAGCCACCGGCTTGCAGCATGGTCTCGATCTCGTCACCCCGGTTCGGATGGCGCGGAACGATGATCGTCAGCTGATCATTGTGCGCCTTGAGCGCGCGATGCACCATGGCGGCGGCCTTTTCCTCACCGTCAAAGGTGGAAATGGCGGCCCAGGTGCAGCGGCGACCGATCTGCTGGCGGTAGAGCGCCAACTCATCCATATCGACCGGCAAAGGCTCGCTGTCGCCCTTCAGATTGCCCGAAACCATGACCGGCCAGGCACCCAGATCGCGGAAGCGTTCGGCATCGACATCCGACTGGGCGATGACCAGAGACAGCTTCGAAAAAAGGAATTCACCGACCGAGAGATAGCGCTTCCAGCGCTGGAAGGAGCGATCCGAAAGGCGCGCATTGACGCGGATCTGCGCGATGTGGCGCGCTTCCAGCTCGGCAATCGTCGCGGGCCAGATTTCCGATTCCACGGTGATCGAGGCATCCGGTTGCCAATGATCGAGAAAACGGCGAATGGCAGGCGGCATGTCGAGCGGCACGTATTGATGGATGACCTCGTCCCCCAGACGCTCGGCGGCCACGGCGGCAGAGGTCACCGTTCCGGTCGTCAAAAGCACGGCAATATCCATGCGTCGCAGTTCGCGGATGAGCGCGATGATGGAGAGCGTTTCACCGACACTGGCGGCATGAATCCAGACCAGCGGCCCTGCCGGGCGCTCGGCACTGGCACGACCGAAACGTTCGCCCTTGCGGCGGCGGTCTTCCTTGCCCTTGGCAGCCCGCCACATCAAATAGGGCGAGGCCAGCGGCCAGGCGGCAACGCCCAGGCCACGGTAAATCGACAGCGCGATGCGAGCGGCGCTAATCGTCATGAGCTTGCTCCCGTTACAACCCAGATCCGGCTCCCGACCGGACGTGCATTGGCGAGATGCGACGCTGTTGGCACGTTCATGTCCTTCCGTTCTCCCCCCGACTGCCGGGAGAGGATTGCCTGAGACCTGAGGGTTCCCTCGTCATGGCAAGCCAGCTTCATGCAGACGGCGTTGATGCCTCCGGAATGCGTCGAAAATGGAGCGGCAGGCCCGTAATTCCCGCCGCGCCCGATGACCCGTTCAAGGGGTCAGCATCTTGTGCATGTGGACGATGAAATAACGCATATGAGCGTTGTCGACCGTCTGCTGTGCCTTGGACTTCCAGGCAGCCAGTGCGCTGGCATAATCCGGGAAAATACCAACGATATCGAGCTTGTTCAAATCCTTGAACGTGACTTCTTCAAGGTGCTCCAGTTCTCCCCCGAAAACCAGATGCAACAGCTGTTTGTTATCCTTGTTCTCTGTCATTTCACGTCCCTCATATTACAGACCACGGCTATTCCTCTGCGGGATTCCCGCCGAAAGGTCAACTGTCGCCAACCGGGGAAAAATGCCGCAAGAGCCCCGGTATCACGGCATTTCCGGCTCCGATCAGGAAGCCATGCGAAACATCGGCCCTGTTATAAATCACTGGTGCTTCTTCGCAATCACAAAGCCTGCCGCCTGCGCATTCAAGGATCAACTCGGCAGCGGCGATATCCCAGTCGTGGGCATGCGGCTTGACCAGCGTCGCGTCAATGCGACCATCGGCGATCATGGCGATGCGATAGGCGAGCGAGGGCACATGCGCGGTGCGTTCAATGCCTGCCGCAAAATCCGGCTCGAAGCGCTTCATCAGGTCCTTGCCACCGGAGATGCGTAGCGGCCCTTCGGCGCGCGGATCGGCAATGGACAGCGCCACGCCGTTCTTGTGCGCCGTGCCCCCGGCTACCGCCGTATAGAGCTCATCGCGCACCGGGGCATACAGCACGCCCGCGACCGGGCGTCCGGCATGGACAATCGCGGCACTGACCACCCAGTTCGATGCGCCGTCGATGAAGCCGCGCGTGCCATCGATGGGATCGATGACGAAGAGGGTTTCCTGCGTCAGGCGCACCGGGTCGTCATCGCTTTCCTCGGACAGCCAGCCATAAGTCTCGCGGGCCGGGCGAAGGTGATCGGCCAGAACGCGGTTGGCGGCAAAATCGGCTTCCGTCACCGGCGAGCGACCGCCATTCTTCCAGGTGACTTCCGGGTCCTTGCGGAAATAGGTCATGGCGGCGGCCCCGGCGTCCTTCGCTGCCGAAATCAGCAGCGCCAGATCCGCATCCCAGCGGTTTGCTGCCTTGACCTCAGCCTTGACCATGCTCAACGCCCCGCGACCGTCATGCCCTCAATGGCCAGCGTCGGCGCGGCAATGCCGAAGGAGCGATCAATATCGCTGGCGGGCGTCACACGCATGAACATGTCCTTGAGGTTGGAGGCGATGGTGAATTCCGTGACCGGGCCGGTCAGTTCACCGTTTTCGATGCGGAAACCGCTGGCGCCACGGCTGTAATCGCCCGTCAGCATGTCCACACCATGGCCGATCAGTTCGGTGATGTAGATACCGTTTCCGACCGAGCGGATCAGGTCTTCGCGCGACATATCGCCCGGTTCCAGCGCCAGATTGGTGGAGGCGGGCGAAACCTGATTGCCGCCACGCACGCCGCGCCCGTTGGTGGGCAGGCCCAGTTCGCGGCCCGTGGAGGTGGAGAGGAACCAGTGCTTCAGCACGCCATCTTCGATCATTGCCAGCTTTTCACCGCGCACACCTTCACCATCGAAGGGGCGCGAGGAGGAACCACGAACGATCAGCGGATCGTCGGTGATCGTCAGGCCCGCCTTCAGCACCTGCTCGCCCATGCGATCGCGCAGGAAGGAGGTCTTGCGAGCGACCGACGCGCCATTGATGGCCCCGGCAATGTGGCCGACGAAGCCGCGTGCCACGCGCGGATCAAACACCACGGTCACATTCGAGGCCGTATCGAGACGACCGGGATTGAGGCGGCGCACGGCGCGCTCCCCCGCTTCACGACCAATATCGGCAGCGCTGCGCAGATCGGCAAACCACAGGCTGGAATCGAAATCGCTGTCGCGTTCCATACCCGTGCCCTCGCCCGCGATGGCGCTCGCCGACCGGCTGAAGCGCGAGGCGGTATAGGCACCCGAGAACCCGTGCGACGTAACCAGCACCAGACCGCCCATGCCAAAGCCTGCCGAGGCGCCGACGCTGTTTGTCACGCCCTTCACGGCCAAAGCGGCGGCTTCCGCCTCAAGGGCTGCGGCTGTCAGTTCGGCTGCGGGAATTTCCGTTGCGTCGAAAAGATCGAGGTCGAGCGGTTCGCGGGCCAGCATCGCAGGATCGGCCAGCGTCGCGAACGGGTCTTCCGGCGAAACCTTCGCCATGGCGACGGCACGCTCGGCCAGCACTTTGAGGTCAAAGCCCGGATTGGCGGAAACGCTCGCGACCTTCTGGCCGACAAAGACGCGCAGCGAAAAGTCGTCATTTTCCGCAGCGCTTGTGCCTTCCACCTTGCCCAGACGCACGGTAACGCCGGTGGAGCGCGAACGCACCACCACGGCATCGGCCTTGTCGGCCCCGGCTTTCAGCGCCAGATCCACCAGTTCGGCGGCGCGCTCGGTCAGGGATGCGGTTTCAATCGCAGAGGTCATCGGCTCGCCTTCTCTTTCTTTCCTTCAATGGGTGCGTTTGGCGTGGGCCTCAAGGGCGCGGTCCAGCTGCACTTTCAGGTCTTCCCGCACGCTTTGTGTCGCTTCCAGAACCTCATTGACCTTGAGGAAATCCAGAACCCGGAAACGATTGACCGGCGGACGCAAAAACACGTGCGGCGGCCTGATTTTCAGTTTCAACGCCACATTGGCCTGCATCATCAACTGGCTGGCCCCGAAGAGACTGTCCAGACGGTTCGGAATATGGGTGCCGTCGCCTTCCGGCCCGCCCACCACATCGACGCCGATGACAATATCGGCCTCGTCCATCAGGCTCTCATAGGGAATGGGATCGAACACCCCGCCATCGATCATCGGGCGGCCATCGACGCGTACCGGCATGAAAAGCGCGGGCAGTGCTGCCGAGGCGGCAATGGCCCGGCGCAGCGGCCCCTCGCTGATCAAGGTGGCGCACTGGCCGTAATAATCGGTTGCCACCGTCCTGAAGGGAATGAGCAGTTCTTCAAAGGTCTCGGGGATCTGCCTGGGCAGAAAGGCTTCCAGAATGCGTTCCAGATTAAACTGGCCGAGGCGGAAGCCCAACGCATCGCGCATCGAGGTGGGGCGGATGCTCCACATCTTGGCGAGCACCTGGCTGCTGTTGCCAAGCGTTTCGACGGTGTAGTCGCGCACGTCAAGACCGCTCATCCCGGCGGCATAGCCCGACCCCATCAGCGCACCAATCGATGCGCCGCTGATCGCCACCGGCTTCAGCCCCAATTCGTCCAGCACTTCCATAACATGGATATGGGCCAGGCCACGCGCGCCGCCGCCACCAAGAGCGAGGCCGATGCGGGGCGATGAGGACGTAATCAGTGCGGGAAGCTTTTCTTCAGCCATGCGTCCTCATGCCGGTCAGGCCGGCTTGTAGCGATAGAAATGCATTTTCGTATCGCCAAAGGTTCGGCTTTCCAGCCATTCGTAGACGGGAATGAGCTGCGGAGCGATATCGGCGCGTTCTTCGAGAATGACCAGCGCACCCGGCACCAGCCAGCCGCCCTCATGCGCCGCCTTCAACGCCTGTTCGCCCAAGCCGTTGCCATAGGGCGGATCGGCAAAGATCACATCGAAGGGATCGATATTGCTGACCGTTCCGAGACGGGTGGCATCGCGCCGGAGAATGCGGGTGCGCCCATGCAGACCGAGCGCATCGATGTTTTCCCACAGAAGTGCGCGACCCTCGACACCGTTTTCGACAAACAGCGCCTGACGGCAACCACGCGACACGGCTTCCAGCCCGACAGCGCCGGTTCCGGCAAACACATCCATGATGCGTGTGCCGTCCAGCGCCTCCGGATAGGCATGGGCGAGGATGTTGAACAGGCTTTCGCGCGTCCGGTCGACGGTCGGCCGGATGGCGTTCGATTTCGGTGTGGCAAGCTGCCGACCCCGGAATTCACCTCCTACAATCCGCACCGCGCCTTACCCCCGATTACCCCGAGGACCACCGGGCTTGCCACCGCCGGGCTTACCGCCAAACGACCTGCCGCCACCGGGTTTACCGCCACCGGGCCTGCCACCGCCCGGCTTGCCGCCAAACGATTTTCCACCGCCCGGCTTGCCGCCGAAGGACTTGCCACCACCCGGCTTGCGATCCCCAAAGGAACGCTCACCACGCGGCTTGTCATCGAAGGAACGCTCGCCACGGGGCTTGTCACCAAAGGAGCGCTCGCCACGGGGCTTATCGCCAAACGAACGTTCGCCACGGGGACGATCAGAACCTTCCGCACCCTCACGGTTGCCATAGGGCTTGCGATCCCCAAACGGACGATCCCCACGCGGCTTATCACCAAACGAGCGTTCGCCACGCGGCTTGTCGCCAAAGGAACGTTCGCCACGGGGCTTGTCACCGAAGGAACGCTCGCCACGGGGTTTGTCACCAAAGGAGCGCTCGCCACGGGGCTTGTCACCAAACGAACGTTCGCCACGCGGCTTGTCGCCGAAGGAACGTTCGCCGCGGGGCTTATCGCCAAACGAACGCTCGCCACGCGGACGATCAGAACCTTCCGCACCCTCACGGTTGCCATAGGGCTTGCGATCCCCAAACGGACGATCACCACGCGGCTTGTCACCAAAGGAGCGCTCGCCACGGGGTTTGTCGCCAAAGGAGCGTTCGCCACGGGGCTTGTCACCGAAGGATTTGCCACCATCGCGCGGCTTGCGGGCCGCCGGTTCGCTGGCGCTGATCCATTCATTGTCCTCGCCGGAGCGGCGGATTTCGATCGGCTCGCCAAACTTGGAGGGCTGCGGACGTTCCGGCTCGGGAGCCGGGCGGCCTGCCTTGGCGGCCTTGGCAGCCGTGGCCGGACCCAGCGGACGGGCACCGGGGGCGCGCCAGACATTGACCACGCGGTTGGAGCCCATGGGCGGGCGCTTGCGCGTATCGGCTTCCGGCTCGGCTTCGCCACGGCGCGGCTTGTCACCGAAGGAACGTTCGCCACGCGGCGCATCCTTGCGGAAAGGCTTACCTTCGGCACGGTCCGGGCGCTCGCCGCGTTCGGCACGCTCAGCGCGTTCCGGCTTGCGGGCCGGGGCCGGGGCGGCGGCGGTCTCGCCTGCCTCTTCCGGATCGGCCGGGCCATAGATCGGCGCTTCGAAATCGGCACCGGCTTCTTCGATCAGGCGAGGACCAAGCTGGTCGCGCAGCAGGCGGCCACGCACTTCCAGCACCGCACCTTCAGCGAGATCACCGAGCTGGAACGGGCCATAGGACAGGCGGATGAGGCGGTTCACCTCAAGGCCGAGCGATCCGAGCACGTTCTTCACTTCGCGGTTCTTGCCTTCGCGGAAGGACATGGTGATCCAGAGATTGCTGCCCTGAACACGATCCAGCGTCGCTTCGATGCCGCCATAAAGGATACCGTCGACGGCGACGCCTTCCTTCAGCTTGTCCAGTTCCGCCTGATCGACCGACCCATGCACGCGCACGCGGTAGCGGCGCAGCCAGCCGGTCTTCGGCAGTTCCAGCACGCGGGCCAGACCACCATCATTGGTCAAGAGCAGCAGGCCTTCGGTATTGATGTCGAGGCGACCGACGGAGACCACGCGGGGCAGTTCGTCCGGCAGGTTGTCGAACACCGTCGGGCGGCCTTCCGGGTCGGCATTGGTGGTCACCAGACCGGCGGGCTTGTGGTAGAGCCACAAGCGCGTGCGTTCCGGGCCGCGCACCTGCTTGCCATCAACCAGAATCGTATCGGTAAAGGTGGCGAGATGCACCGGCGTTTCCAAAACGGTGCCGTTGACGCTCACGCGACCTTCGAGGATCATGCGCTCGACATCACGACGCGAGGCAACGCCCGCACGAGCCAGAAGCTTCGAAATGCGCTCCGGCTCGTTGGAAAGACGGGCTTCCGACCCGGCCCCGGCGGGTGCCGCCTTCGGCGCACGCTTGGCAAAGGTTTCGCGCTTGTCGTCGCGGGCGGGCTTGTCGCCGAAGCGATCCTTGCCAGACTTCGCAAAGCCGGGCTTGCCGCCCTTCTTGAAGCTGTCCTTGCCAGAGGCGGGCTTGCCAAAGCCATCTTTTTTCGGGCCGCCCTTGCCAAAGGCGGGCTTGCCCGGTTTCCTGCCTTCACCGGCAGAAGCACCCGATGCGCCAGCCTTGAAAGGTGCCTTACCGCCCGGACGACGCGCGCCCGGCTTACCTGATTTGTCGTTGAAGCTCATATACCCGTTTGCCTGAAGCTGCGTGGGACCACGGACGGAAGCGTCCTTTCCCGAAACCGCATCGCACTTTTTTGTAAACTGCTCTATCAGGTGAGACGTTCGGGGTTAAGAGGGTTTCTGGCATGACCGTCACAAATCGTTTCATGGCAATCGCACTGGAAGAAGCCAGGGCAGCGGCGGCGCGCGGCGAAGTGCCGGTGGGGGCCGTGATTGTCGTTGAGGGTGAAGTGGTGGCGCGTGAAGGCAACCGCACCCGCGAGCTTGCCGATGTCACGGCGCATGCCGAAGTGCTGGCCATTCGCGCCGCCAGTGCCGCTCTTGGGCAGGAACGCCTGAACGGGGCCGATCTCTACGTCACGCTGGAGCCGTGCGCCATGTGCGCGGCGGCCATTTCCTTTGCCCGCATCCGCCGCCTTTACTACGGCGCGGAGGACCCGAAAGGCGGCGGCGTCGATCACGGCGGGCGCTTTTACGCGCAACCCACATGCCACCACGCGCCGGAAGTCTATTCCGGCATTGCGGAAACAGCAGCCGCCGAGATTCTCACGACCTTCTTCCGGGAGAAACGATAAAACCCGGAAGCGAGGCTTCCGGGTTTTTAAAAATCGTCTGATCGCTATTACTGGAAGGGGTTCCACCAGCTGGAGGACCGGCCGTCCTTCTGGGCTTCCTTCAGGCGGCGCTTCTTCTTCTTTTCTTCCGGCTCGCCAAGATCGGTGATCGCTGCGGCATCGGTCGGCTGACGGTAAACCGACGGCGGGTCCGAGAGATAGCGGCGGCGCTGCAGACCAGCGGCGGGACTTGCCTCGCTCTTGGCCTGACGATAGGCGTTCCAGCGTTCTTCTTCCGTCATCGTACCGGCCTGACCGCGGCCTTCCAGCAGCGGCGAGCGGTAAGCGGAATTGTTGGCGTTGGCGTCGGCCTCTTCGACAAGGCGCTTGCGCGTTTCTTCCGGCGATTCCGTCCAGCCCGGGTTGTTCGCGCGGTCGGCCAGCGACGCCTGCGGTGCCACGAGCGTCGGCGTCGCGCCCTTCGGCGGCGTTACCAGACCGGGGCGCGGCGTGTATTTCGGACGCGGGCCGCTTTTATCCGGCGCGACCGAAACGGCGTTGCCAAGGTCAGAGAAGAGCTGTTCGGTCGCGGTCTTGTCGGTGCCATAGGTTGGTCCGCCCGTGCAGGCCGACAGCGCCACGCAGGCCGACAACACACCCGCCAAACTGGCGTAACCCCGAAACGCATGCGCCATGTTCACTCAACCCTTCCACCAGCCACTCGACTGTGGCCAGACCTTTTCGCAACCATAAAGAAATGCAATTCCGGCCAATTTCAGGCAGCGTTTTACCGGATGAAGAGCGCAAGCGCAATTCATCCGGTAAAGATAGACAAATGTCAGGCCAGAGCCTTCAGTTCGCGAAGTGCTGCCGCATCGCGGGCCGAGACATCCGGATATTCCGGGTCGGAGCCGACATCAGCGGTGATCTTCCACGAGCGGGCGCACTTCTTGCCCTCGGCCAGCTTCGGCACAACCGAGACCTTGGCCACTTCGTTCAGACGGAAGGCGTCCGCCGGGCCTTCATCACCAGCAATGGTGATGCCGGAGGTGATGCAGATTTCCGCGAAATCTTGACCTTCGAGGGCTTCGAGAAGCGCCTTGTCGGCCACGTGAACGACCGGGGCCGCTTCGAGCGACGAGCCGATGCGCTTGTCCTTGCGTTCGATTTCGAGCGCGCCGGTGACAACCGAACGGACCTTGCGGATCTTTTCCCACTTTTCAGCAAGCGCGGCGTTCAGCCACTCCGCCGGAATCGCCGGGAACTGTTCCAGATGCACCGAAACCGCCGACGGGTTGCGCGACAGCCAGGCTTCTTCCGCCGTGAACGGGATCATCGGGGCAAGCCAGGTGACGAGGCAATCGAAAAGCTTGCGGATGACGAAAAGCGACGAACGACGCTTCAGCGACGACGGGGCGTCGCAATACAGCGTGTCCTTGCGAACATCAAAGTAGAAGGCCGAAAGCTCGACGTTGGAGAAGTCGATCAGCGAACGGGCGATCTTCTTGAAGTCGAAGGCGTCGTAGCCATCGCGCACCACGCTGTCGAGTTCAGCCAGACGGTGCAGCATCAGCTTTTCCAGTTCCGGCAGATCGTCATAGGCGATCTCCTCGCCCTTGTCGTGGGCGAGCGTGCCGAGCATCCAGCGGATGGTGTTTCTGAGCTTGCGATAGGCATCGATATTGGTCTGGATGATCGTCTTGCCGAGGCGCTGATCTTCCCAGTAATCGGTGTTCATGACCCACAGACGCAGGATATCGGCGCCCGATTCCTTCATCACATCCTGCGGCGTCACGGTGTTGCCGAGCGACTTCGACATCTTGCGACCGTCTTCGGCCATGGTGAAGCCATGGGTGATGACGGCGTTATAGGGCGCACGGCCGCGCGTGGCGCAGCTTTCCAGCAGCGAGGAATGGAACCAGCCGCGATGCTGGTCGGTGCCTTCCAGATAGACATCAGCCGGCCACTTGAGGTCGGGGCGATCTTCCAGCGTGAAGGTGTGCGTGGAGCCACTGTCGAACCACACGTCGAGAATGTCGCGAACCTGCTTCCACTGGCGGACATCATGCTTGCCGCCCAGAAAGCGCTCGGCAGCGCCTTCGGCGAACCAGGCATCGGCCCCTTCCGTCTCGAAGGCTTCGAGAATGCGGGCATCGACCTCGTCGTCGCGCAGGATTTCACCGGCTTCATTGGCGAAAACGCAGATCGGCACACCCCAGGCGCGCTGACGCGACAGAACCCAATCCGGGCGCTGCTCGATCATGCCGCGCAGGCGGTTCTGGCCGCTGGCGGGCACGAAACGGGTGTCGTCGATGGCCGAAAGGGCGCGCGAGCGCAGCGTCGAACCGTCGCCGAGTTCCTTGTCCATATAGACGAACCACTGCGGCGTGTTGCGGAAGATCACCGGCTTCTTGGAGCGCCAGGAATGCGGGTAATCATGCTTGATGCGGCCACGGGCAAACAGGTTGTTGGCGTCGATCAGCGCCTTGATGACGCGGTTGTTGGCGTCGCCCTTCTTGCCGTTGTCATCCATGACGCGCGCGCCATCAAAGCCCGGTGCATCCTTGGTGTAGAAACCGGCATCATCGACCGTGAAGGGGATCTTGGAGGAAATGCCACGCGCTTCCAGTTCGCGCGAAGCGGCCATCCAGGCGTCAAAGTCTTCGCGACCATGGCCCGGCGCCGTATGCACGAAACCCGTACCGGCATCGTCGGTGACGTGATCACCATCGAGCAGCGGAACGGGGAAGTCATAGCCAAGGGCGGCCAGCGGATGGGCGCAGGTGATGGCAGCCAGTTCTTCCGGCTCGATATCGCGCAGCTTCTTCAGCGTGACCTTGGCCTTGGCGGCGCAATCGTCAGCCAGACGCGTGGCAAAGATCAGCTTGTCACCCGGCTGCGGACCAAAGTCGTTGGTGGCCGTTTCCACTTCAAACAGGCCATAGGGATAGCGCGACGAGAACGAGATGGCGCGGTTGCCGGGGATGGTCCACGGCGTCGTCGTCCAGATGACGACGAAATTGCCCTTGAGATCAGCGGGACCTTCCACCACCGGGAACTTCACCCAGATCGTGTCACTTTCGACCTCGTGATATTCCACTTCGGCTTCGGCGAGCGCCGTGCGCTCAACCACCGACCACATGATCGGCTTGGAGCCGCGATAAAGCTGGCCGGACTTGGCGATCTTCAAAAGCTCGCCAGCGATACGGGCCTCGGAATGATAGGCCATCGTCGTGTAGGGATTGTCGAAATCGCCCTCGATGCCGAGACGGCGGAATTCAGCCGACTGCACATCGATCCAGCCTTGCGCGAACTCGCGGCATTCGCGGCGGAATTCGTTGATTTCCACCTCGTCCTTGTTCTTGCCCTTCTCGCGATACTTTTCCTCGATCTTCCACTCGATCGGCAGGCCGTGGCAGTCCCAGCCCGGAACGTAGTTGGAGTCATAACCGCGCATCTGGAACGAGCGGGTGATCACGTCCTTCAGGATCTTGTTCAGCGCGTGGCCGATATGGATGTTGCCGTTGGCATAGGGCGGGCCATCGTGCAGCACGAACTTTTCGCGGCCCTTGGCGGCTTCGCGCAGCTTCTTGTAGAGGTCCATGTCCTGCCAGCGGGCCGCCATTTGCGGTTCCTTCTGCGGCAGGCCGGCGCGCATCGGAAACTCCGTCTGCGGCAGGTAAAGGGTCGAGGAATAGTCGATCTTGTCAGTGGCTTCGGTCATGGTCTTGCCAATCGTATCTAGCGCTCCCGATGGGGGCCGCATCGTGATGTCAGAAATTTGAGAGTTTGCGCGCCTGATGGCAGCGCCGAAAACCCGGACCTTCCCGCGCCTTTTCAGGCTGCTCGGAAGGCCGGGCTCGTAATTCGCAGCGTGTTCGCAAGGACCGGCTTCATAATGGCGGGTTCCTTAAGGCCTTTTGGCCGATTTGAAAAGGGGTTAGGCGGCGCGAGCGGCGCATTCGCGCCTCAGAAGGCGATCTTCGCATCGATTTCCGAAAGCGGCGTGACACCGGCCAGAAGCGCACGTGCCTCCTCGCAATCGCGGCCCATCTGCTCCACCAGCGGCTCCAGCCCGGCAAACTTCATCTCGTCGCGCAGGTGGCCGAAGAAGGAAACGGAACAGACCTCGCCGTAAAGGCTGTCGGAAAAATCGAAAACGAAGGTTTCCAGAAGGGCCGCGCCGTTTTCCGTCACCGTCGGGCGGTGGCCGAAGCTGGCGACCGCGTTGTGAAGGTCGCCGTTGGCGCGGCGCAGGCGCACGGCATAGATGCCGGGTTTCAGCGCGGATTCCGGCGGCAGCGCCATGTTGGCGGTCGGGAAGCCCAGCGTGCGGCCCAGCTTCTGCCCGCCGATCACTTCCGCCTCGACCGTATAGCGATAGCCAAGCAGACCGGCGGCATGGGAAACGTCGCCTTCTGCCAGACGCGCGCGGATGCGGCTGGAGGAAACCACCTCGGCATTTTCATCGCGATAGGCATCGACCAGCGTCACGCCAAAGCCATAGCGCTCGCCCGCCTGCATCAGATAGGCCGGACCGCCTTCACGCCCCTTGCCGAAATGAAAGTCAAAGCCGGTGACGACTTCGGCAGCGCCCAGCCATTCAACGAGAATGCGGTTGACGAAGTTTTCCGCCGAGCGCGAGGCAAAATCATGATCAAACGGGTATTCGACCACCGAATGGAAGCCTGCCGCATCGAGAATGCGCGCCTTCATCGGCGCCGGTGTCAGGCGGAAAACCGGGACCGACGGATTGAACACGCTGCGCGGATGCGGCTCGAAGGTCAGCACCAGTGCCGGGCGCTTGTGCGCCTGCGATAATTCCAGCGCCTTGCCAAGCACGCTCATATGGCCGCGATGCACGCCATCGAAATTGCCAATGGCCACGACGCCGCCGCGCAGGCGGCTCGGCAGCGGTGTTTTCTTCTCGTTGCGGTGAAAGACTGTCACGCCCCTCTCCTCATGCCAGCTTGGGGGTCCAGAACTTCGGCGCAACGTTTTCACGCTTCAGCCAGTCCGAGACCATGGAACTGTCCATTGTTCCGTTGACCGTATAATCCGCCGCGTGGATGCCACCGGCAACGTAAAGAAGATCGAGACCGAAATCGAGCGCGCCGCGCACATCGGTCGGCAGGCCATCGCCAATCGCCAGAACGCGTCTGCGGTCGAACTCACCCCGCACCTCAAGCGCGGCGGCGAGCGAGGCTTCATAGATCGGGTTATGCGGCTTTCCGGCAATCAGCGTCTCGCCGCCCAGTTGCTCGTAAAAGGCGGCCATCGCCCCGGCGCAGGGGATCAGCCGGTCGCCACGCTCCACCACCAGATCGGGGTTGGCGCAGATCATCGGCACGCCGCGGGCCTGAAGCCCCGTGAGACTGTCGCGGTAATCTTCCGGCGTTTCCGTCTCGTCATCGAAGAAGCCGGTGCAGACGATGGTTTCGGCCTCGGCTTCTCCCGTCAGTTCCACGCCCAGACCTTCTACCAGCGGATGGTCGCGCTCCGGCCCGAGGAAGTAGACCTTCTTCTTCGCCGCAGCGATGAGGTCGCGCGTCACATCGCCGGAGGTGACGATCCGGTCATAGGCTTCATCGAGAACACCAATGGCTGCCAGCTGGGTGATGACACCGGCACGCGGGCGCGGCGAATTGGTGATCAGCACCACGGTGACGCCCGCCGCACGGGCTGCCGCCAGAGCATAGGATGCCGGCATGAAGGGCGCGACACCATTGTGCAGCACGCCCCAGACATCACAGAGAATGACATCGTAGCCCTTGGTGATTTCCGCCAGTGAGGCAATGTGCTCTGCCATGACCGTTCGATTCCGCTTTCCATTGCAACCAGTGGCTCACATTGCAAAGGAATGGCGGCGAGGCAAGGTTTTTTCCTCGTCTCAAGCGAGCAGTCGCCAGACAAGGCCAAGCGATGCGGTCATGGCCAGCACCCGCCCAACGCCCTGTTTAGCGATAAAGATCAGCGCGGCGGCGAACAGCGTCAGGGCAAAAGCGGCGGGGTCGAAGCTTGAAATGTCCGGCAGCGGCAGCTTCAGCAACAGGTGCGGGATCAACGCAACCTCCACCGTTTCGATGCGTGTGAAGACCACATGCAGCGCGAACCAGAGCGTGAGGTTCAGGATGACGCCGACGACAGCGGCGGTGACGGCGGAGAGTGCCCCTTCCACCCACGGCCTGCCCGCCAGACGTTCGATCAAGGGCGCACCGGCAAAGATGAAAAGAAAGCTCGGCGCAAACGTCGCCCAGGCGGCGGCCAGTCCCCCGGCGACCCCGCCCACAAGCGAAAGCCCGGCGTCACCTCCTCGCGCACCGGCGAGAAAGCCGACGAAGGAGAGGACCAGCACGAGCGGTCCCGGCGTGGTTTCGGCCAGCGCCAGACCATCGAGCATTTCGCCCGGCTTCAGCCAGCCGTAATGCCCGACCGCGACATCGGCGACATAGGACAAAACCGCATAGGCCCCGCCAAAGGTGACGACGGCAAGCCGGGAGAAAAAGGCAAAGATTTCGGCGACCTGTCCCTGCCCGAATACGAGCAGCAGGAGGAAGGGCACCTGCCAGACGATCAGCCAGAGCAGGCTGTCGCGCAGAAGTAAAAGAGGTCGGAATGGCAAGGCGGGGGCCATTCTTTTTTCCGGCGCGGGCTTTGCCGCCGCCCGCAAGAAACCGGCCAGTGCGGCCACCCCGACGACCAGCGGAAACGGCAAGGCCAAGAAAAAGAGCGCGATGAAGGCCAGCAGCGCAATGGTGATGCGAAAGCCGTCCTTCAGGGTGCGGCCCGCGATGCGCCAGAGTGCCTGCGCGACAATCGCCACCACAGCAGCCTTCAGGCCGAAAAACAGCCCGGCCACCATCGTCATCTGGTGATAGGTGGCGTAGAGCGCCGAGAGCGTGAGAATGAGCGCCAGCCCCGGCAACACGAACAGAAGACCGCAGATCAGGCCACCCCGGACGCCGTGCGCCAACCAGCCGATATAGGTGGCCAGTTGCTGCGCCTCCGGTCCGGGTAAAAGCATGCAATAGTTCAGCGCCCGCAGGAACCGCTCTTCGGAGAGCCAGCGTCTTTCATCGACCACCAGCCGGTGCATCAGCGCGATCTGGGCGGCAGGTCCGCCAAAACTCATGAGGCCGATATGGCCGAAGACGCGGGCCAGCTCGCCAAGGCGCGGCGCGGGTTCGGCTGGGGTTTGCAGTGCAGGGACAAGAGTTTGCGAGGTCATGCATCCCCGTTAACGCTTTTCGATGAAATTTTTTAGACGGGCAATCCTTGACTCATCTTGCGGGGCTGCCTATCTCCCTGCCGCTAGCACTCGACAGATGTGAGTGCTAACAATCATTCACGACGGGCCTCCTGAAGGCCGTCAAGTGTCATTTGATCGAGGGAATAGACAATGGCAAGCACCAATTTCCGCCCCCTGCACGACCGCGTCGTCGTTCGCCGCGTTCAGTCTGAAGAAAAGACCAAGGGCGGCATCATCATTCCGGACTCCGCCAAGGAAAAGCCGCAGGAAGGCGAAATCGTCGCCGTCGGCAATGGCGCCCGCGATGAGAACGGCAAGGTTGTCGCGCTTGAAGTGAAGGCTGGCGACCGCGTCCTGTTCGGCAAGTGGTCGGGCACGGAAGTCAAGGTCGACGGTGAAGACCTTCTCATCATGAAGGAATCCGACATCCTCGGCATTATCGGCTGATCGTCGGAAATATCCTCATCCTTATCCATGAATGACTGATGGGCAAAAGCCCGGGAGTTTTTAAAAATGGCACCTAAAGAAGTAAAATTCGGCCGTAGCGCGCGCGAAAAGATGCTGCGCGGCGTCGATATCCTCGCTGATGCAGTCAAGGTCACGCTCGGCCCGAAGGGTCGTAACGTCGTGATCGACAAGTCCTTTGGCGCTCCGCGCATCACCAAGGACGGCGTTTCGGTCGCCAAGGAAATCGAACTGGAAGACAAGTTCGAAAACATGGGCGCCCAGATGGTCCGCGAAGTTGCTTCGAAGACCAACGACATCGCCGGTGACGGCACCACCACCGCAACGGTTCTGGCCCAGGCCATCGTTCGCGAAGGCGCCAAGGCTGTTGCCGCTGGCATGAACCCGATGGACCTGAAGCGCGGTATCGACCTCGCTGTGGCTGAAGTCGTCAAGGACCTTCAGGCCAAGGCCAAGAAGATCACCACGCCGGAAGAAGTTGCCCAGGTCGGCACGATTTCCGCCAACGGTGAAAAGCAGATCGGTCTCGATATTGCTGAAGCCATGCAGCGCGTCGGCAACGAAGGCGTCATCACGGTTGAAGAAGCCAAGACCGCTGAAACCGAACTCGAAGTCGTCGAAGGCATGCAGTTCGACCGCGGCTACCTGTCGCCCTACTTCGTGACCAACGCTGAAAAGATGGTGGCCGACCTCGAAGACGCCTTCATCCTTCTGCACGAAAAGAAGCTCTCGAACCTTCAGGCCATGCTGCCGGTTCTCGAAGCTGTCGTCCAGAACGGCAAGCCGCTCCTCATCATCGCTGAAGACGTCGAAGGCGAAGCTCTTGCAACGCTCGTCGTCAACAAGCTGCGCGGCGGCCTCAAGATCGCTGCTGTCAAGGCTCCGGGCTTCGGCGACCGCCGCAAGGCCATGCTCGAAGACATCGCCATCCTGACGGGCGGCACGGTGATCTCCGAAGACCTCGGCATCAAGCTGGAAAACGTTACGCTCGACATGCTCGGCCGTGCGAAGAAGGTTGCCATCTCCAAGGAAAACACCACGATCGTTGACGGCGCTGGCGCCAAGTCCGACATCGAAGGCCGCGTGGCCCAGATCAAGGCTCAGATCGAAGAAACCTCTTCCGATTACGACCGCGAAAAGCTGCAGGAACGTCTTGCCAAGCTCGCTGGCGGCGTTGCCGTGATCCGCGTTGGCGGCTCCACGGAAATCGAAGTGAAGGAACGCAAGGATCGCATCGACGACGCTCTGAACGCAACGCGCGCTGCTGTTCAGGAAGGCATCGTTCCGGGCGGTGGTATCGCCCTCCTGCGTTCGTCCACGAAGATCACCGTCAAGGGTGAGAACGAAGACCAGAACGCCGGTATCAACATCATCCGTCGCGCTCTTCAGTCTCTGGTTCGCCAGATCTCTGAAAACGCTGGTGATGAAGCCTCCATCGTTGTCGGCAAGGTTCTCGACAAGAACGACGACAGCTTCGGCTACAACGCCCAGACCGGCGAATATGGCGACATGATCGCCATGGGTATCGTTGACCCGGTCAAGGTTGTCCGCACGGCTCTGCAGAACGCTGCTTCGGTTGCCTCGCTGCTGATCACGACGGAAGCCATGATTGCCGAACTGCCGCGCAAGGAAGCTCCGGCTATGCCGGGCGGCGGCATGGGCGGTATGGGCGGCATGGACTTCTAAGAAGTCCTGTCTCCGGACAGATTTGGGAAGGGCGGTCCTCGGGCCGCCCTTTTCGTTTGTCACCGCCGCCCATCCTTCAGCAGGCGAAGTGTCCTCTCGCGGTTAATCCTCCCCTTCTCCCCAACGGGGAGAAGGAAGGGAGGGCAACGCCGCATTCCTTCTTAACCTGACGGCAGACATCCACCCACGCGTTGAAATTGTAACGCCCCGAACCGGGGGCTGTTTTATGTCGGGCTGTGTTGTTACAGTGGGGCTGGCTTATTTCCCGCCTGATGAGGAGCCATCCCCCGTGTCCATGCCGCGCCCTGCCCGCCTTGCCGTTATCGCTGCCTTCAGCTTCCTCGCCCTGCCAGCGCTTGCCGCCGACAAGGCCGGATCGAAAGATCATCCCCTGATTGGCCGCTGCACCGATTGCCCCCAATGAGGATGAGGCAGGCCGTGCCAAGAACCGTCGCGTCGAACTGGTCAAACGCTGAGGACCCATCATGAGAACCATCGCGCTTCTTTGCCTTTCGGCCTTTTCCTTCACCGCCCTGCCGGCTTTGGCGGACGGTATCAAGCCAAAACCCGTGGTGGTGAAATCGATTGTCGTGGATGGTCAGGCCGTCGCGCCGGGCGGTGCCATTGGCCACATTATCGGGCTGAAAAAGGGCGGGGACGGCTTCGTGTCCGTCAGGGCGGCCCCCACCACCAAAGCCGCTGAACTCGACCGCTTGAAGCAGGATGCGTTCGTGATTGTCGTCATCGGCGGAACGGACTGGGAGAAGGCCACCTTCATTCCCGTCATCTATGATCCGAAGGACGCGCCGGGAAAGCCCACCATGGAGGTGTGCAAAATACCGGAAAGCCCACCCTATTTTGAAGGCACCTATAAAGGTCCGTGCAAAAGCGGGTGGGTTTCCAAACGGTTCGTGGAGGTGATGGCGGACTGAACCAGCCCGCTTTTACACATTTCCGGTCGAACGATATTAGCTGCGCGGCGGTGTGTTCAGCCCTTTGACCGAGGCCGGGCGGGCCGCAAGGCGGTCAACCCAGGCCATGGTCTTCGGGAAGTCGGAAAGTGCCAGCCGCTCTGCTGCGCCATAGCCGGTGGTGAGGCCCCGTACCCACGGGAAAATGGCGATGTCGGCAATCGTATATTCCCCGCCCACGAGGAATTCGCGGTCTGCCAGACGTTCCTCCAGAATGCCGAGCAGGCGGCGCACCTCGTTGCGATAGCGCTCTTCCGGGTAAGGGTTGTTCGCCACCTTGTCGGCGGCATATTTGAAGAAGTGGCCGAACTGGCCGAACATCGGCCCGACGCCGCCCATCTGCCACATCAGCCAGGCCAGCGTTTCGTAGCGCAGCGCGGGGTCTTTCGGCAGAAGCTTGCCGGTCTTTTCCGCCAGATAGATGAGGATCGCCCCGCTTTCGAACAGGCCGAGCGGCTTGCCGTCCGGGCCATGTGGATCAAGGATCGCCGGAATGCGGCCATTGGGGTTCAGCGCCACGAAATCCGGGTGCTTTTGAATATCGGTCGAGATGTCCAGCTTGTGCGTTTCATAGGCAAGGCCAAGCTCTTCGAGCGCGATGGAAACCTTCACGCCATTGGGCGTTGCCAGCGAGTAAAGCTGGATGACATCCGGGTTTTGCGGCGGGAAAAGACGGGCGACGGGGAATGCGGAAAGGTCTGCCATGGGGGGCTCCTGAAGGTCGGGTCGAAAAGAAATAGGTTCGGTACCGCCTGAACAAAAGGGGCGGCTTTGCCAAAACCGCAGTCCATTTTGAAATATGATTTTTATCAAGCAGATTTGTTCTTCATTTAGTGAACACTATGTCGAGTATCGTTTATCTTTTGCGCACAATAAATTTGCGGCATGTATGTCCTCGAAGCAAGCGGACCTCCCACCGCTTCCCCTGACCCTTCGCAAGGAACATGACCATGACCTCCGCACAGAACATTCTCGTCCTCGTTGGCCGCATTCTTCTGGCCTACCTCTTCATCACCGCTGGCTATCCGAAGCTCCTCGACCCGACCGGCACGGCTGGCATGATCACCGGCGCTGGCCTTCCGGCTGCAACGGCTCTGGCTTACCTCGCTGGTCTCTTTGAACTCGTCGCCGGCCTTGCCATTCTCGTCGGCTTCCAGACGAAGCTCGTCGCTCTGGCGCTCGCTGCCTTCTCGATCTTCACCGGCCTCGTCTTCCACAGCGGCACGGTTGCCATTGACGGCTGGCCGGCTCCGGCTCTCGGCTGGATCAACACGCTGAACGGCATCATGCTCGTCAAGAACTTCGCTCTGGCCGGTGGCTTCCTCGTTCTCGCCGCCTTCGGTGCCGGTGCCTACTCGGCCGACGCCAAGCTCGCCAAGTAAGTCAACGGACGATCCACATCCTCCCAAACGCGAAAACCCGCCGGATGTCTCCGGCGGGTTTTCTGTTATGGATCAGGGCCTATCCGTTTTTCCGTCATGCTCGGGTCTGACCCGAGCATCCATACGGCGCCCGCGGCATGGACCCTCGGGTCAAGCCCGAGGGTGACGATGGAGAGGTTAGCGTTTAACGGATCAAAGCGCGGCGCGCACCGCAGCAATGATGCGCTCCACCGTCGGGTTGCCCTCATGCTCTGGCTTGCGGGCACGCACAAGGCAGGCCTCAGAGCGCAGGATGACGCCATCCGACAGGATCTTCAGATGGTTGGCGCGCAGCGTCGATCCGGTCGAGGTAATATCAACGATGATATCGGCCTGACCGGCGGCGGGCGCACCTTCCGTGGCACCAAGGCTTTCCACAATACGATAAAGCTGAATGCCGTGGCTGCCGGAGAAGAACTGCTGCGTCAGGCGCCAGTATTTCGTGGCGATTGCCAGACGTCGGCCATGGCGGGTGCGAAATTCTGCTGCCACATCGCCGAGGTCGGCCATGGTTTCCACATCGAGCCAGATATCCGGCACGGCGACGATGACATCGGCATGGCCAAAGCCCAGACGGGCGCAGAATTCGACGCGGGCATCGGCATCCGCCAGCCCCTCGCGCACCAGATCCTCACCCGTGACGCCGAAATCGACGCTGCCCGCGCCCAGTTCGCGCGAGATTTCCGAGGCCGACAGGAAAGCGATCTCGATATCATCGACGCCTTCGACACGGCCACGATAGGAGCGATCATTGCCAACGGCGACGATCTTCATGCCCGCGCGCTCGAAAATCGCTGCGGAATCTTCCTTCATGCGGCCCTTGGAGGGAAGAGCGATTGTGATCATTAGGAAGCCCTTCCCTTCTCAATGCGGTCGAGCCAGAGCGAGAAACCGACGGCGGGAATGTGGCTTTCCGCCCCCAGAAGCGTCAGCATCCGGTCATAGCGCCCGCCACCGGCCAGCACATCATGACCACCGCGCGCGGTGACTTCGAAGACGAGGCCCGTATAGTAATCGAGCGGACGACCGAAGGCAGCACGCCAAGTGACTTCGCCGAGCGGAACGCCCGCATTGGCAAAGGCCGCGACGCGCGCATCAAAGCCGGTAATCGCGGCGTTGAGCGGCAGGTTGGCAGCCTTGGCGAAATCGGCCAGAACGCCCGGCGCATAGCGAAGGCTGACGTTGAGCGACAGGAATTCCTTCAGGACGGCAAGCTTTTCCGCATCGAGCGACGCACCGGCCAGAAGGCGCTTTTCCTTCAGGCGGCGGACAATCTCGGCAGGCGAGCGGCTGGCGTTCGTGAGGTAGCCGGTGCGCTCCATTTCCGCCTCGATATGGGCGGTCAGGGCGGCATCATCCCCCGCAGCCAGCAGGCTTTCCAGATGATCATCGAGACCGGCGACCGGCGCGGGCTTTGCCAGACGGGCAATCATCGCTTCGAGCTGTTCGGTCTGGCCGAAGGCGCGGATGAGGCGCTTTTGCCAACCGGCGGGCAGGCCAAGGGCGGCCACCACGGCCTCAAACACGGCCTGATCGCCCATCGTCACCGAAAAGGCGGTGCCGGGCATGATCTTTTCAAGGCAGGCCAGCGCATCGGCGACCGCGCGCGCATCGGCGCTTGCCGCATCCTTGTCGCCCAGATCCTCGATGCCGGCCTGATAGAACTCGTTGCCGCCTTCACGACGCTGGCGAAACACCTGCCCCAGATAGGCATAGCGCTTCGGCGTGCCGATATGGTTGTCGATATGGCGGCGGCAGACCGGAATGGTGAATTCCGGGCGCAGGCAGAGGCTCTCACCCCGTTCGCTTTCCGTCAGGAAAATGCGGCGGCGCAGATCTTCCCCGGCAATATCGAGAAAGGGTTCGGCGGGCTGGATGATGGGCGTATCGACCCGCGCCGTGCGGCGCGCGGCAAATTCTTCCAGAAGATCACCGGCGAAATCCGGCATATCGGTCATCGGCATCAGTTGCCCCGTCTGCGGTCTTCGGCGTGGGCTTCGAGGATTTCGCGGACGCGCTCGACAAGTTCGGCTTCCGGAACGACGATCTGGGCCACACGGGCCTCGCGCCAGGTGGCGTTATCCTCGATCTCGCCCGCCAGACGCTTGCCCTCGATGAGGTCCTTGATCTGCACGACGCCTTCGTTGCGTTCATCGCCGCCCTGAATGATGGCGACGGGGCAGCCGCGACGGTCGGCATATTTCAGCTGGTTGCCGAACTTCTTCCAGTTGCCCTGATACATTTCGGCGCGAATGCCCGCATTGCGAAGCTGCTGGGTGAAGCGCTGATAGCGACCCATAGCCTCGGCATCGCCATCCATGACGGTGACGAGAACCGGCGCCAGCACCTCATCGCGACCGAGCTTGCCAAGGTTCTTCAGCGCCGTCATGAGGCGCGAAACACCGATGGAAAAGCCCGTGGCCGGAACCGGCTGGCCCATGAAGCGCGACACGAGACCATCATAACGGCCACCGCCACCGACCGAACCGAAGACAACCTTCTCGCCCTTCTCGTTGGTCACATCGAAGGTGAGTTCGGCCTCATAGACCGGGCCGGTGTAATATTCGAGGCCGCGCACGACAGACGGGTCGATCTTGACTCGGCCGTCATTGTATTTTGCGGCCTTAACAAGCTTCGCAATCAAATCGAGTTCGTTAATTCCCTCGCGCGCTGTGGCGTTCTCGCCGAACATCTGTAGAAGATTACGAATTAAGCCATCATGAGAATAGCTGAGCGGTACGCTCCTCCCAATTTCCATCGCACTCACGTCGACAGTAGAACTCTCAGGTAACACCCTCGTCAAATTAGTCATAAAAAGGAAAGACATAAGCATTTCTATTTGGTCTGGACGCAGCATTGCGCCAGGCGTACGGTCCCCTGAAGCATCCGTCCGACCTTCACCCAACAACTGTCTGACCCCATCGCCACCAAACTTGTCCAGCTTGTCGATGGCGCGCAGAACGTTCAAACGGCGGGCCGCGTTTTCCTCGCCACCCAGACCAATGGCGTCGAGAACGCCATCGAGAACCTTGCGGTTGTTGACGCGGATGACGTAATCGCCGCGCTTTATGCCCAAGGCTTCCAGCGTATCGGCCATCATCATGCACATTTCAGCATCGGCCTGCACGCCCGGCGCGCCGACCGTATCGGCATCGAACTGCATGAACTGGCGGAAGCGGCCCGGACCCGGCTTTTCGTTACGGAACACCCAGCCGTTGCGATAGGTGCGGTAGGGAAGCTGGATTTCGTTGAAGTTTTCGGCCACATGGCGGGCAAGCGGCGCGGTCAGATCGTAACGCAGGCTCATCCACTGGTCGTCATCATCCTGCAGTGAGAACACGCCTTCATTCGGGCGGTCGCTATCGGGCAGGAACTTGCCCAGCGCATCGGTATATTCCATCAGCGGCGTTTCGACCGGATCAAAGCCGTAACGCTCATAGACTTCGCGGATCTTCGCGGTCATTTCGTTGACGGCGCGGATTTCGCCGGCTTCGCGGTCCACAAAGCCGCGCGGCAGGCGGGCCTTCGGTTTCGACGCTTTTTTCTGCTTGTCGCTCATGGCATTCAACCTCGGGGCTTTACACCAGATTATTGAAATTCACTTCTAGTGTGTAATTGCGCCGTGTCTTAGAGGAACTAGCCCCGTGCGGCAAGGTGCCAAGTCCTTGCCCGGTTGGCAGAAAGCGGTGCTTTCTGCTATCGCGGGGCGATCCTCGACCGCAAGGAGAGCGGCATGATTGCCGAAGCGCTGAATTTTGCCGCCACATGGCCGGTCACGGGGCCGGAAAACCGTGCCCATATCCGCTCGTCCGTCAATCTGTGGGCGCGGGCGCGGCGCTGCGCCAGCGCGTGGAAGGCGCATGAGGAAAACTGCCACAAGGCGGTGGCCATCAAGGCGGGCGGCCTTCGCCTGCGGCGCACCGTGGTCGTGCTCGGCTCCGGCCTCGTGCGCGATGTGCCGATCATGGCGCTCGCCCAGAAATTCGATACCGTGGTGCTGATCGACCGGGTGCATCTGGCCTCCGTCCGGGCGTGGCTTTCGTGGAAAAAGCTCGACAATGTGCGGCTGATCGAGCGCGATCTTTCCGGCACTGACGACCTTCTGGCCGGGCGCGCGCCGGAGCCTTTGGCCTTTCTGCGCCAGGTGCCCTATCTCGACCTCGTGATTTCCGCGAACCTTATTTCGCAGATTGCGCTGGGTGTCGGCGCGCGGCTTGAAGGGCAAGCGCCGGGGCAACTTCCGCAGGATGCCGTCGCGCAACTGGTGGCCGCCCATATCGATGGATTGTTTGCCCTGCCCTGCACACCGCTTCTTTTGACCGATACGGCCTTTTCGATCATCGATCATTCCGGCCATGTGCATGAACGCAGCGAGCTTCTGGCGGGCGTGACCCCGCCCAAACCGTTTGGCGCGTGGGACTGGACACTTGCCCCGCCCGGCGAGGAAAGCCCGGATTATCGCATTGTGCATCATGTGATTGCCGCTTGATTTTAGCGCTTTCGCCTTGCCTTTGCCATGAAGCCGCGTAGATTCACGCCATGCGCCTTTTCGTTTTCATCACGCTCATGATCGCCAGCCTTGCCTATGGCCTCCTGCCCGCCCGGGCCGGGGTGGACAGCAACGTGGCCGCGCCGATGGTGACGATGGAAAACATGCACCATGCCGGGCATCACAGCATGGACATGGCCAAGATGCTTTCGAGTGACGACGGCTGCCAGAATGATGACGGCACGCCGCATGGCTGTTTCTGCCCGGCGTGTCTGGCCATTGTGCCCGCGCCGGATCTGGTGCGCGACAAGCCTATGATCCCGGAACGCCCGCTGGCGCTTGTCGCACGGACGCTGGTTTCTCTGCCGCTTGCCCCTGCGGAGCCGCCGCCCCGCGCCTGATCGACTGCGAAACTCCCATCAAACTCGCCGGATAACCGGCAAAGAAACCTGTTTTTGGAAAGAATTCCCATGTCTATCAGAACCACGCTGATGAGCGCTGCTCTCGCCCTTCTCGTTTCCGCTCCGGCCTTCGCGCAGGATGCCCACCAGCACCACATGGCGGGCGGCGATGCCATGAGCAACGATGTCGTGATCAAGGCCTATGAAGAGGCCAACATGAAGATGCACAAGGATATGGCCATCAAGCTGACGGGCGATGCCGATGCCGACTTCGTGCGCGGCATGATCCCGCATCATCAAGGGGCCATCGATATGGCCAAGGTCGTACTGGAACACGGCAAGGACCCGGAAATCCGCAAGCTGGCCGAAGGCGTGATCACCGCGCAGGAAGGCGAAATCGCCTTCATGAAGGAATGGCTGAAGAAGAACGGCAAGTAAGCGCATTTTTTGAGTTAGGCCACTCGGCCCCTCATCCGCCCTGCCGGGCACCTTCTCCCCGTTATGACGGGGAGAAGGGACACCACCAAAGCGCGCAACGCGCTGCGGTCCGGTGTCTCTCAAGCGGGCCGGACAAATTCGGCGCGCAGGCGCTCGATCCGGTCGCGGCAGTTGCAGCCTTCAATGTGGTCGTTGACCATGCCCATGGCCTGCATGAAGGCGTAGACGGTGGTGGGGCCGACAAAGCTCCAGCCGCGCTTTTTCAAATCCTTGGACAGGCGCACCGAAGCGGGCGTGGTGGTGTTGGCACGCAGCGCTTCCCAGTCAAATGTCGCCGGGCGTTCCTCCGGCTTCGGCTCGAAGGACCAGAAATAGCGGGCGAGCGTGCCGAACTCGGCCTTCATTTCGATCGCGCGGGCCGCGTTGTTGATCGTCGAGACGATCTTGCCGCGATGGCGCACGATGCCCTTGTCGGCCAAAAGGCGCTCGATATCGGCGTCGCCGAAGGCTGCGACCTTCTCGAAGTCGAAACCGGCAAAGGCAGCGCGAAACGTCTCGCGTTTGCGCAGGATGGTGAGCCAGGACAGGCCCGACTGAAAACCTTCAAGGCAGATTTTCTCGAAAAGCCGGACATCACTGGTGACCGGATGGCCCCATTCCTCGTCATGATAGCGCCGGTAATCGGGCAGATTGCCATGCCAGAAGCAGGTCACCACGCCATCCTCGCCCCTGATCAGGCCGGTCTTTTTCTCATCGGTCATCGTGCGAATCTCCCTTTTGAGGGATGTTTACCATTTGTTCACCACTTCTCCAAACCGGCTGCTAACCTTGCTGGAAGGTTTACGCGGTCGTTCGCCTTTTCATGAATGGGCGTTTACCATTCTCTGGCGCGCAGGTGAGACGGTAAGGACAGCGGGGCTTGTATCGCCCCTTTTTAAAGCGTGTCCCTTTCGGTGAATGTAGCGAGTTGATCCGATGACCCAAAAACTGCTCCTCCTGGCCGCCTCGCTGGCGGTTCTTGCCGCCGCGCCTGCATGGGCCAATGACCGTTATGCGCAGCGTCCGCCGGTGATCGTCGATTCGAGTCTGACGCAGCCGTGGATCAACCAGCTGGGTGGCGGTGGCGTTCGCCCGGCGATCTACGCGCCGCCGCGCCGCGTGACCGGCAACCAGATGGGCTATTACGCCCCGCCGCAGCCGCGCCAGCAGGCCAATTCGTATCGCCAGCCCGCCGCGCGGGTGGAGCGTGATGGCGGTGCCCTTCCCGGCGTTTACGGTGCGCCGCAGGCTGCGCCGCGTCAGGCCCCGGTGCAGCAGGCCGCTATTCGCCCGAACACCCCGACCGGCCGCATGGACCCGCAGTTCCTGCCGCAGACGGTTTCCTACGAGACCAAGGAAAAGGCGGGCACCATCGTCATCGATACCAATAGCCGTTTCCTCTACCTCGTTCAGGGCAATGGTCAGGCCATGCGTTACGGCGTGGGTGTCGGCAAGCCGGGCTTTGAATGGGCCGGCGAGCACCGCATTACCCGCAAGGCCGAATGGCCGACCTGGCACCCGCCTAAGGAAATGGTGGCGCGTGAAGCCGCCAAGGGGCATTTCCTGCCCGCATCGATGGAAGGCGGCCCGGAAAATCCGCTGGGCGCGCGCGCCATGTATCTGGGCTCGACCCTTTACCGCATTCACGGCACCAATGCGCCGTGGACCATCGGCAGCGCCGTTTCCTCCGGCTGCATTCGCATGCGCAACGAGGACGTGACCGATCTTTACAGCCGTGTCGATGTCGGCACGCGCGTTATCGTCCAATAAGCGGGGGCTTCAGGACGATCCTTGGAAGGACGGCTGGCCGTCCTTCCTTCCATTTCGGCAACGTGCCATTTGACGAAAAGGCCTTTGCCGCTTAACGTCTGCCTTCATTTTCGGGGAGAAGGGGTATCATGAAGAAAGCGATGCTGGCCGCTTGCGCGGCTTTCGCCGTCACCGCCGCGCTGTTTGCCGCACCGGCAGGGGCCGAAGAGTTCAAAACCAACAAGCGCGGCGAAGTCATTCTGCCGAAGGGCATTGAAAAGCGCCCGGTCGCGGAAAAGTTCCAGCGCAAGGCCGTGCGCCTGTCCACCAGCGAAAAGCCGGGCACGGTGATCGTTGATACCAACAACCGCTTCCTCTACTTCGTCGAGGGCGCCAACAAGGCGACGCGTTACGGTATCGGCGTGGGCCGTGAAGGTTTCGGCTGGTCGGGCGTGACCCGCGTCGGTCGCAAGGCCGAATGGCCGGAATGGATTCCGCCGAAGGAAATGGTCGCCCGCGAACGCAAGCGCGGCCACATCCTGCCCGACCGTCAGGCCGGCGGCCCGGACAATCCGCTCGGTGCGCGCGCCATGTATCTCTACAAGCCGAATGGCGGCGATACGGGCTTCCGTATCCATGGCACCAACCAGCCGTGGTCGATTGGCCTCAACCTGTCTTCGGGCTGCATCCGCATGATGAACAAGGATGTGGAACACCTGTACAAACGCGTACCGGAAGGTTCGAAGGTCATCGTCATCGGCCCCGGCAACAAACAGGGCGATGTGGTGCTGGAAGATCGCGGCACGGACTTCCTGCGCACGCTGTTCGGCGGCTGAGAAGCGCGCTTTCTATGAAATGCAAAAGCCCGGCTCTCAGCCGGGCTCAGACTTGTGACAAGGGTCGCAAACTTCTCATTTCGTCATGGTCGGGCTTGACCCGACCATCCATAAGTCATTGAAATGATGGATCCTCGGGTCAAGCCCGAGGATGACGGAGGTGGATGAAGCAGGGTTTTTCATCAACTTCAAGTCGCCCTCGTTCGGGGCGGCTTTTTTGTTGGCGCGAGCCTGAGAAAGATTGCCCCTCATCCGGTAATCCCTGTTGGCAGCCTTACGGCGAAGGCAGGTCCTTGAAGCTGGCCAATTTTTCCGGCTTGTCGCCGCCATAGGCCCAGTCCAGCAGTTCGGCGGTGTGGACCACCGGCAGCGCGGTTCCCGAACCGATCTGCGTCATGCAGCCGATATTGCCCGCCGCGACGATATCCGGTTTCGTTGCCTCGATGTTTTTCACCTTGCGGGCCTTCAACTGGCCGGAGAGTTCCGGCTGCAGCATGTTGTAGGTGCCAGCCGAGCCACAGCAGAGATGGCCTTCCGCCGGATCGCGCACCGTAAAGCCCGCCTTTTTCAGAAGCGTTTTCGGCAGAGCCGTGATCTTCTGGCCGTGCTGGAGCGAACAGGCCGAGTGATAGGCAACCGTCAGGCCGTTTGCCGGCAGTTCCGGCAGATCGAGGGTCGCCAGATATTCGGTGATGTCCTTGGCTTTTGCCGCCACGCGGGCAGCCTTTTCGGCATAGGCCGGATCATGGCGCAGCAGATGGCCGTAATCCTTGATGACCGTGCCGCAGCCTGATGTGGTGATGAGGATGGCATCCAGATCCCCCGCATCGATTTCCGAGGCCCAGATATCGACATTGCGGCGGGCCGAGGCGAGCGCTGCCTCTTCCTTGCCCATATGATGGGTCAGCGCGCCGCAGCAGCCCTCGCCTTCCGGCAGAACCACTTCGACCCCCATGCGCACCAGCAGGCGGATGGCCGCCGTGTTGATGCCCGGATCAAGCACCGGCTGGGCGCAACCCGTCAGCATGGCAACGCGGCCCTTGGGGGCGGCCAGCGTCACATGGGTGCAGGCACGGGTAAACGGCGTCGGCTCATGCGCCTTTTCCGGGGCAAGACGCAGCATGGCGGCAAAGGGGGCGAGCGCCGGAACCTTGTCGATCAACCCCACGAACGGTTTGCCAAAGGCGGCGAGTTTCAACGCCAAGGTGAAGCGTTTGCGATGCGGCAGGATGGCAGCCAGAAGCCCGCGCGTCAGCCGGTCCAGCACCGGGCGGCGATAGGTTTCCTCGATATGGATGCGGGCGTGGTCGATCAGGTGCATGTAATCGACGCCCGACGGACAGGTGGTGGTGCAGGACAGGCACGACAGGCAACGGTCGATGTGGGTGACCACTTCCTTGTCGGCGGCGCGACCGTTTTCCAGCATGTCCTTGATGAGGTAGATGCGCCCGCGCGGGCTATCGAGCTCGCTGCCAAGCGTTACATAAGTGGGACAGGTGGCGGTGCAAAAGCCGCAATGCACGCATTTGCGCAAAATCTTTTCGGCTTCGGCCACGCGCGGATCGGAGAGCTGGGTCGGGGTAAAATGCGTTTGCATCAGACATTTCCTCCGCCGACGAAGACACCCGAGGGATCGAATTTCGCGACGATGCGGGCATTGAGCGCCGCCACACCCGGGGCCGGTGGCTCAAAAGCGGGCACGCCATAGCGCTGGGCAGAACTGGCGCGCACCAGCGTTGCGTGGCCGCCACCGAGATGACCGATGGCGCGACGCAGGAAATCGGCCTCCACCGAGGCTTCCATCTGCAACCAGATCAGGCCGCCCTGCCAGTCAAAGAAGGAGTCGGCGGCCGCCTGAAGGCGCATGGCCCCCATCAGCTGATGGCCTGCCGTCGGGGCCACCGAAATGCGCCAGAGCGCCTTGTCGCGGTTGGCGGCATAGGGCAGCGCATCGCGGATTTCGCACCACAAAACTTTGCTTTCATCTGCACCGAGACGGGAAACCGGACCGAAGGATTTCAGCGCCTCAACCAGCTTTTCGGCGCGGGCCGGAACCGAATGCGGCAGACCCTCGATCCGCAGAACCGTGGCCGAGCCTTCGTGCCCTGCACCGAGCGAAAAGCGCCCGGCGACGATGAAGGGCAGATGGGCCGCCCCCGAGACTTCCACGGACAAGGACATGGCGGTGGCCATGGCTGCCGCCGCATGGGCATCATCCAGCCCGGCAATCACTACGGTTTCGACGGCGCGCGGCACTGGCAACACGCGGAAGGTGACTTCGCTCAAAAGGCCCAGCGTGCCGCGTGAACCGGCCATCAGCTTGACGAGATCCAGACCCGTGACGTTTTTCATCACCCGGCCACCGGCCTTCACCTCTTCGCCCACACCATTGAGGAAGGTTACACCGAGCAGGCTGTCGCGGGCCGCGCCCGCCACCAGTCGGCGCGGACCGGAGACATTGGCCGCGAAGACGCCGCCGATGGTCGGCTCGCCTGCGGTGCCGAGCAGCGGGCGGTGATCCATCGGCTCAAAGGGCAGCATCTGGCCGTTGGCCTCAAGCGCCGCCTCCACTTCGGCCAGCGGCGTTCCGGCTTTCGCCGTCATCACCATTTCCGCCGGGTTATAGGCGACGATCCCGGTGAGGGCGCGCACTGAAAGCACCGGCATTTCGTCATCGGCACCGGGACAAAGGCGCGTGCCGCCACCGGCCAGCCGCAGCTTCGTGCCAGAGCTGGCCGCATCGCGGATGATCGTCGCCGCGTCAGCGGTGGTTTCAGGAGCGAGAAGAACCGTCATGCGTTTGACCGCCCTTCCAGCGGGAAAACCTTGGAGGGATTGAGCAGCCAGCCCGGATCAAAAGCCGCGCGCACTGCCATCTGCTGGTCGAGGTCGACCTTGGCATATTGGTGGTTCATGAGGTCACGCTTTTCGATGCCAACACCATGCTCGCCGGTGAGGCAGCCACCGGCCTCGACACAGAGCTTCAAAATGTCCATGCCCGCCGCTTCCGCATTGGCCGCATCCTGCGGATCGTTGGCGTTATAAAGGATCAGCGGGTGCATGTTGCCATCGCCCGCATGGAAGACATTGGCGACGCGCAGGCCATAGTGCGCGACGATTTCGCCCGTGCGTTTCAGCACATAGGGCAATTGCCCGAGCGGCACCGTGCCATCCATGCAAATGTAATCGGCAATGCGGCCCGTGGCGCCAAAGGCCGATTTGCGCCCCTTCCAGATGGCGGCGGCTTCCATGGCCGATTGGCTTTCGCGCACCACTTTCACGCCATGGCGGCGGGCGATGGTGACGATGGCTTCGAGTTGCGCGGCCATGTCGGCATCCGAGCCTTCAACCTCGACGATCAGAAGCGCCCCGACATCCAGCGGATAACCGGCATGGGCAAAGGCCTCGCAGATTTCGATGGCCGGCTTGTCCATGAACTCGATGGCGACGGGAATGATGCCGGAGCCGATAATATCGGCGACGCAGGCACCCGCTTCTTCCGACGTGTCGAACCCGAAGAGCACCGGGCGGGCGCCCTCCGGCTTGGCAATCAGCCGCACCGTCGCTTCGGTGACGATGCCGAGCTGCCCTTCCGAGCCGCAGACGAGGCCAAGCAGATCAAGGCCCGCGCTATCGAGATGCTTGCCGCCGATGTCAATCACCGAGCCATCGACCAGCACCATTTTGACGCCGAGCAGATTGTTGGTGGTGACACCGTATTTCAGGCAATGCGCGCCACCGGAATTCATGCCGATATTGCCACCAATGGTGCAGGCCAGCTGCGAGGACGGGTCCGGAGCATAGAAATAGCCCGCCGGGCCTGCGGCATCGGAAATCGAAAGATTGGTAACGCCTGCCTCAACGGTTGCCGTGCGGTTGGCATAGTCGAGTTCGAGAATGCGGGTCATGGCCGAGAGGCACAGCACCACCGCATCTTCCTGGGGAATGGCCCCGCCCGAAAGCGACGTGCCCGCGCCGCGCGGCACGACCGGCACGCCATAACGGTGGCAATATTTCATGACAGCGGCGACCTCCGCCGTATTCCGCGGCAGTGCCACGGCGAGCGGCAGGCGGCGATAGGAGATGAAGCCGTCCGTCTCGTAAGGCACAAGGCGACGCGGCTCGGCAATCAGCCCGTCCCGCGGCAAAAGCTCGGCCAGATCATCAATGATCATCTTGCGACGAGCCAAGACATCGGCGCGCGGTTCCAGAAATCCGATAGCTCCACTCATGCGGCATCCTCCCGGCCATGTCGTAGCAGTTTGCAGTTCGCCGAACAAATGCTAATCACTTATGACAATTCAGAAGAAAATAAGGCGGTTTATTGCCGTCCGGGTGGAAATTCATGACCAATCTGGGTGATCTGGAAATCTTCGTGCGCGTCGCTTCGTGCAACTCCATGTCCATGGCCGGGCGGGCGCTGGGGCTTTCGCCTGCCGTCGTCTCCAAGCGCATCAAGCGGCTGGAAGACAGGCTCGGGACACGGCTTCTGCAACGAACGACCCGCCAGATTGCGCTCACCGAAGCCGGACAGGGCTTTTTTGCCCGTGTTCAATCCATTCTCTCCGGCATCGAGGAGGCGGAAGCCTTTGTTTCGGGACGCTCGGCCAAGGTGCAAGGGACGCTGAAGGTGTCCGCCCCCACCTCGTTCGGGCGCATGCATGTCGCGCCGCATCTCCTGGCCTTCATGGATGCGCATCCCGAACTCACCGTGCAGCTTGAGCTTTCGGATGGTTTTACCGATCTCGTCGGCGGTGGTTACGACCTCGCCATTCGCATTGCCGATCTTTCCGACTCGACGCTGGTGGCGCGCCGTCTCGCCCCGGTTCGGCGTATCTTGTGCGCGTCCACCGATTATGTGGCGCACCACGGCATGCCGAAAACGCTCGACGAATTGCGTGAGCACGCCTGCCTTCCGGCCCACAACAATGAAAGCTGGCGGCTGATTGGTCCCGACGGGCCGGTGACGCTGAAGCCGCAGGGCCGTCTTGTGACCAATTCAAGCGAGGTGATCCGCGAAGCCGTGATTGGCGGCATCGGCATTGCGCTACGCTCCACCTGGGATATTGGCGAGGAGCTTAAATCGGGTAAGCTGCTGCAGGTTCTGCCGGGCTATGAAAGTACACGCGGGGTTTCGCTCTCCGCCGTTTACCCCAGCCGCGAGTTCCTGCCCGCCAAGGTGAGGCTCTTTATTGACTATCTGGCCCAGATTTACGGGCCGCACCCCTATTGGGACAACTGATAACGTGTGCTTATTCCAATGACGCACTTGAACCGCGCGCAGCACTGCGGCACGGTTCTTTCAACTGATTTGCAACACGAAAGGATGATCACCGGTTGGGCCTGTTTGAACGCATAGCATCGAACGTCATGCTGATGGTGCGCCGACCGCCGCGCCAGCAATATGGCGCGCTGTGCCATCGCATCGGGCCGGAGGGCAAGCTGGAGATCATGCTGGTGACCAGCCGCGAAACCGGGCGCTGGGTTATCCCCAAGGGCTGGCCGATGGGCGACAAGCCCTCGCATGAGGTCGCGGCGCAGGAAGCCTACGAAGAAGCGGGCGTGCGCGGGCGCGTTCAGCAGCAACCGCTTGGCCATTTCAACTACCAGAAGCGCCTGCGAAACGGCCTTGAGGTGGATACCCGCGTGCAGGTCTATACGCTGGAGGTCAGCGCGCTTGAGGATGATTTTCCCGAGTGCAAGGAGAGAAATCGCGTTTTCCTGAGGCCGCGTGAGGCGGCGGAACTGGTCAAGGAACCCGGCCTCAAACGCATGATCCGCAGTTTTGGCAATCTGGCACCGGAAGAGCCCACCATCACGCGGCGAGATCTCTGATATGGCCGTTTCCCCGCAAGGCGCGCCCTCTGGCAAGTCCGGAGGCAAGTCGGCTGCCAAACCGGCAGCCAAGCCGACGCTCGACAAGGATCTGGAAAAGCTCGCCCGCACGGAGGAAGCGTCGCTGCACTTCATGCAGCGGCTGGCCTCTCCAGCCTTTGCACTTGTGGCACTGGTGATGGCCGGGCTGATTGGCGCCGGATTCATGATGGGCGAGCCGGGCGCGGGCGTCGTCGTGGCGGCGGGCATCATTGCCGCCTACATGGCCATGAATATCGGCGCAAACGACATCAACAACAACATGGGGCCGACGGTGGGGGCCGGGGCCTTGTCGATGGGCGTGGCGCTCGGGCTTGCTGCGATCTTCGAAGTGGCCGGAGCCCTGATTTCCGGCAACAACGTGGTCAGCACGATTTCCGATGGGCTGGTGGATCAGGCGCAATTGGCCGATCCGCATGTTTTCATCGCCATCATGATTTCGGCGCTGGCCGGAGCCGCTGTCTGGGTCAACATCGCCAACATGATCCGCGCGCCGATTTCCACCACGCATTCGATCATCGGCGCGGTGTGCGGCACGGCAATTGCCGCCGCCGGGCCTTCTGCCGTGCAGTGGCTGGCCGTCGCCCGCATTGCCGGTGGCTGGCTGATTACCCCGCTGATTGCCGGTGTGATTGCCGCGCTTCTGCTCTACGTCGTCAAGGAAACGGTGATCTACCGCGCCGACAAGATCGCGGCGGCCAAGGCCTGGGTGCCGATGCTCGTCTCCACGATGGCGGGCAGCTTTGCCACCTATCTCGCCGTGACGCTCGACGGACGACCGTTTACCCTAACCCTGTCCGCGTCGCTGGCCATTGGCGTCGGGGTCGGCGTTCTGGTGTTTGCCATCACCCGGCCGCTGATCCTACGTCAGGCCGAGGGGCTTGAAAACCGCAACCAGTCGCTACGCAAGCTTTTTCGCCTGCCGCTGATCGGTGCGGCGGTGCTTTTGTCCTTCGCGCATGGTGCCAACGATATTTCCAACGCTGTCGGGCCGGTTGGGGCGATCGTCAAGACGTTAAGCGGCGCGAGCCATGGTGGTGACGCCACCGTCCCCATGTGGGTGATGGTGATCGGCGGTTTCGGCATCTCGGTCGGGCTGGTTCTGTTCGGGCCGCCGCTTATCCGTCTCGTTGGCGAGGAAATCACCCGGCTCAACCCGATGCGCGCCTTTTGCGTGCTTTTGGCAACCGCATTGACGGTGATTGCCGCCATCAGCGTCGGCCTGCCGGTCAGTACCACGCATATTTCCATCGGTGCGGTGTTCGGCGTCGGCTTCTTTCGCGAATGGTATACCCGCAATTCGGCGCGGCGCGTCGACTACATCAAGAAGAAGGCCGGTTCCGCGAAATTGCTGCCGGAGCATAATCCGGATGAAGTGCGCCGCCGCCGCCTCGTGCGCCGCAGCCACGTCTTGACCATTCTCGCCGCCTGGCTCATCACGCTGCCGACGGCGGCGCTGATTTCCGCCCTCGTCTATCTCGTTCTGTCACCCTTCATCATCTGAAACCCATGCGCGCCAATTTTCGCCTGCAACGCCTGTTCATCGACGCTCCGCTTCAGGCGGGAGCGGCCATTGCCGCCGATCCGGACCAGTTCAACTATCTCGCCAATGTGCTGCGCATGGAAGACGGGGCCGAGGTTCTGCTGTTTAACGGCCGCGATGGCGAATGGCTGGCGCATGTCACCTTCCCGACCCGCAAGAAGATCGTGCTTGTGGCACAGGAACTGACCCGGGCACAGACGCCGATGCCCGACCTTCACTATCTCTTTGCGCCGCTGAAAGTGGGCCGCATGGACTACATGGTGCAGAAGGCCGTGGAAATGGGGGCTGGCGTGATGCAGCCGGTGATGACCCAGCATGTGCAGGGCAAGATCACCAGCATGGAGCGACTGCGCGCCAACGTGACCGAGGCGGCGGAACAGTGCGGCGTGATTTCCGTGCCGGACCTGCGCGACCCTAAGAAGCTGCGCGATGTGCTGGACCACTGGGACCCCACCCGCCACCTTCTTTTCTGTGACGAGGGTGCTGAAACCAACAATCCCCTGCCCGCGCTGCAAGCCCTGAAAGGCCAGCCAGTCGCCCTCCTCATCGGGCCGGAAGGCGGATTTTCCGAAGAGGAGCGCCAGCATCTGCGCTCCCTTGCCTTCGTCACCGCCATTCCGCTTGGCCCCCGTATCCTGCGCGCCGACACCGCGGCCGTCGCCGCGATGGCACTGGTGCAGGCCATGCTCGGCGATTGGGACTGATCACACCGCCCTTGAAATCATTTTGCTTTGCCTCTGGCAGCGACCTCTTCGCGCGCCTATTTCATCAGGGCGCGGCAATATGGATTGTTTTTTTGAACGATCTTCGAAAGAAATTCACTTGCCAATGAACAGTTTCCGGTTCAGAGGCTTGTCGCTAAGGTGAAGTTTTCCATTCGAGACAGGTTTTATGGCTCGCGACACGACCGATGATACGCCGCTGACCGAAGCTTCCGAGCTGACCGCTTACATGGAAGAAGGCTGCAAGCCGTCTTCGCGTTTTCGCATTGGCACGGAACACGAGAAATTCGTGTTTTATCGCGATGGCAACCGTCCCGTTCCCTATGAGGGCGGCATCGAGGCCCTGCTTATCGGGATGCGCGAGCGCATTGGCTGGGAGCCGATCAACGACGGCGCCCATATTATCGGCCTTGCCGAACCCACCGGCAACGGGGCCATTTCCATTGAGCCCGGCGGCCAGTTCGAGCTTTCCGGCGGCCCGCTTGCCACGCTGTTCGACACCGACGCGGAGACGCGTTTCCATCTCGACCATCTGCGCGAAGTGGCCGAACCGCTCGGCATCGGCTTCCTCGGCATTGGCGGCAGCCCGAAGTGGACGCTGGATGAAACGCCACGCATGCCGAAATCCCGCTACGCCATCATGACGCCCTACATGCCGAAGGTCGGCCACCACGGGCTGGACATGATGTATCGCAGCGCCACCATTCAGGTGAACCTCGACTATTCGAGCGAAGCCGACATGGCGCGCAAGATGCGCGTTTCCATGAAGCTGCAGGCCATCGCCACGGCACTTTTCGCCTCCTCGCCCTTCACCGATGGAAAGCCGAACGGCTATCACTCCTGGCGTGGCGAAATCTGGCGCGATACCGACAATGCCCGCGCCGGTCAGTTGCCCTTCGTCTTCAAGCCGGATTTCGGCTTTGCCGATTACGCCAACTGGGCGCTCGATGTGCCGATGTATTTCGTCATCCGCGACGGGCGCTACCATAATTGTACCCACATCACCTTCCGCCAGTTCATGAACGGCGCGCTGAAGGGCGAAATTGCCGCGTGGCAGCCGACGCATGGCGACTGGGTGAACCATCTTTCGACGCTCTTCCCGGATGTGCGCCTGAAGCGCTTCCTTGAAATGCGCGGGGCCGATGGCGGCCCGCTGTCGCATATCACGGCGCTGCCTGCCTTCTGGGTCGGCCTTCTCTACGATGACGCAGCGCTTGCCGCCGCCGACGCGTTGACTTCTGGCTGGACCTTCGAGGACGTGACAACGCTGCGCGATAGCGTGCCGACACAGGGACTTGCCGCCCGCATTGCCGGACACAGCGCCTTTGATATGGCCCGCGAAACGGTGACGATTGCCCGCAAGGGTCTTCAGGCCCGTGGTATCAAGAACGCGGCGGGGGATGACGAAAGCATCTTCCTCGCGCCGCTTGACGGGATCATCGAACGCAAGGCGACGCTCGCCGAGGATCTGCTCGCACTCTATCAGGGCGAATGGGCTGGTTCCGTCGAGCCGGTGTTCAAGGCTTACGCCTACTAAGCCGTCCGGGAACAAAAAAAGACCCGGCGGCGGAGAACCGACACCGGGCAAAGGCGGGGCGGATTGGCGCCACCCCGCGGGGAAAACCCTGAAATTACACGCTGCGACCGGACAGCCGTCGCCAGGCACGGGCACGAACGGCGCGCGTCAAAGCGGGCGTCGGATCAGTGAACGCATGGCCCTCGGAAAGCGCTTTCTCCAGATCGCTGCGGCAAAGGCCGATATCATCAAGCAAACGATCATCCAGTTCGCGCAGGCCATTGGCCCGAAAACGGTGCACGAGGGCACGCGCGGCATTGGATACCATGGCTGCGAAACCGGCGTCGGCAGCGGCTGCATGAAGGGCGACACTTCTCTCCTTGAGACTGGACATAACGATTTCCCGAGATCGGTTAAGGGGTGACGGCGCGTCTTTCGCACCGCATGGCAGCAAATTGCGCCAAGCCTATTGATCAGTCCAACGAATGTTTTTAATCTCTGCCATCAGCCTTTGTTATGGATGACCATCATGTCCGCTCCCCTCGACATCGACCAGTTGCAGACCTTCATCGCCATTGCCGATACCGGCAGCTTCACGCGCGCCGCCGAACGCATTTTCAAGACGCAATCGGCGGTTTCCATGCAGATGCGGCGTCTGGAAGACCGGATCGGCAAGCAGCTTTTCCAGAAGGACGGGCGCGGCAACCGGCTGACCGCCGAGGGCGAGAAGCTGCTGAACTATGCGCGGCGGATCATCCGTCTCAACAATGAAGCGATTGCCGCCTTCGATGACAATCGGCTGGAAGGCACGCTGCGCATCGGTACGCCGGACGATTATGCCGACCGCTATATGCCGGAAATCATCGGTCGCTTTGCCAAGACGCATCCGAATGTGGAACTTTACATCGTCTGCGAACCCTCGGCGAGCCTTGCCGAAAAGATGCAGAAGGGCGAGCTTGATATTGCGCTGGTGACGCATAACCCGCGTGAGCGTCAATCGGATGTGGTGCGGGCCGAACCCTTGTGCTGGGTGGCGTCGGCCAACCATCCGCTCAGCGACGATGCCCCCGTGCCGCTGGCTGTCGGGCGTCGCGATTGCCTGTGGCGGCAACTGGCCTGTTCGGCACTGGATGCCGCCGGGCGCGACTATCAGGTGCTGTTCACCAGCTGGTCGTCGACCGTCGTGACTTCGGCAGTTCTGGCGGGCATGGCGGTTTCGGTGCTGCCGGAATCAGCGCTTCGCAACGGCATGAAGGTCTTGACCTCGGCGGACGGTTTTCCGCCGCTGCCGCCCGTGCAGATCGGCATCATGAAGCGCCCCGGACTTTCGGTTTCGCTGATGAACGCGATTACCGACCATATTACCGCCTGCCTCGACAACATCACGATTTCGGCCCCGACCGGAGCGGATGATCTTGATGGAGATGTGCGGGCGTTTGCGCGCATTGCCCGGGCCCGCCCCGGCCAGATGATCCCCGGCTGGTGAAGGGCGAAAAAAGCGCAGGCATCACCCTAAGGGTTAGCCCCTCATCCCGCTACCGCGACCTTCTCCCCGCATGCGGGGAGAACGGGCAAGACACCAAGCCTTGCCCTGAGCATCAGACGTCCAGCTTTCCTGAAGCGACGCACAGTGCGTTTTCATGCATGGACTCGGACGCTCTTTGGACCATCCCTTGCAATAGCCGCAGACCAGCCCCCTCGTCCCGCCTGCGGGGAGAGGGTTGGGGTGAGGGGGCAATCGCTACACCTTGCCTGGATGCGCCGTTCAGGCTTTGGGCATGATCCGCGAAAGCAGCGCGAAGCGCAGAATAAAGACCAGAGAGACCGACAGGCCGAGGAATTTGAAGGCCGTCAGCCAGGGCGCCGTATCCAGCATCCAGGCGGGGGATTCGGCCAATCCGGAAAGGCCCAGAAACAGGGCGTTCTCGGCGTAATCAGCCAGCACATAGGTCAGCGGCTGGACGAGCACGATGGCCTTCAGCGGCCCGCCCACCGGGCGGTTGAAAAGCCGCGCCGTCGGCAGAAGGCGCAGCAGAATGAGAAACAGGAAGGCTGCAAAGACGAGCGGGAAATAAAGCTCCGGCCCGGTCAGCATGTTGTGGAAGATCGCGCCCGCATCGGTGTTGGCGGTCTTCGAAAACCAGTCCGCCACCGTCTGACGGGCATTCTCGCCAACCGCGAGATCCGGCAAAGTGAGGTTCGGCTGCAGTTCAGCCAGCGGCTTGCGAAAGCCCAGCCACATCCAGCCGATCAGGGCGGCAGAGGCCGCCCCGAGGCCGAAGATCACACGATCCACCGGATTACCCGCCATTTCAGACAGCGCCCGGATAGTTCGGGCTTTCGCGGGTGATCGTCACATCATGGGCGTGGCTTTCACGCAGGCCAGCGCCGGAGATGCGCACGAAGGTGGCGCGTTCCTGATAGTCCTTGATGGTGGCACCGCCGACATAGCCCATGGCAGCGCGCAGGCCGCCAGCGAGCTGATGAAGCACGGCCGAGACCGGGCCCTTGTAGGGAACCTGACCTTCAACACCTTCCGGCACGAGCTTCAGCGTGTCGCGCACTTCCGCCTGGAAGTAACGGTCTGCCGAACCGCGGGCCATGGCACCGACGGAGCCCATGCCACGGTAAGCCTTGAAGGAACGGCCCTGATAGAGGAACACTTCACCCGGGCTTTCGTCCGTACCGGCCAGCAGCGAGCCGATCATGACGGCAGAGGCACCGGCGGCAATGGCCTTGGCCAGATCGCCCGAGAACTTGATACCGCCATCGGCGATGACCGGAATATCGGCATCGCGTGCGGCATTGACGGCAGCCATGATGGCGGCCAGCTGCGGCACGCCCACACCGGCAACGATACGCGTGGTGCAGATCGAGCCCGGACCAATACCGACCTTGACGGCATCGGCACCGGCATCGATCAGCGCCTTGGTGCCTTCGGCGGTGGCGACGTTCCCGGCGATGATGCGAATGGCGTTCGACATCTTCTTGACGTGGGCGACGGCATCGAGAACGCGCTGCGAGTGACCGTGGGCGGTATCGACCACCAGAACGTCAACGCCCGCATCAATGAGGCGCTCGGCACGGTCAATCGCATCGGCGCCGACCGAAATGGCGGCGGCGGCGCGAAGACGACCCTGAGCATCCTTGGAGGCGTTGGGGTTCAACTGCGACTTCTCGATGTCCTTGACGGTGATGAGGCCGACGCACTGGCCATCATTATCGACCACCAGAAGCTTTTCGATGCGGTGCTTGTGCAGCAGGCGGCGCGCTTCGGTCTGCTCGACGTTTTCCTTGACCGTCACGAGGTTCTCGCGGGTCATCAGTTCATAGACCTTCTGGTCAGGATCGGAGGCAAAGCGCACGTCGCGGTTGGTGAGGATACCAACGAGGCGGCCAGTGATGTGGCCGCCGGGGCCAGCATTTTCCACGACCGGAATGCCGGAAATGCCGTGCGCCTTCATCAGGCCCAGCGCATCGGAAAGCTTGGCATCCGGGCCGATGGTGACCGGGTTGACGACCATGCCGCTTTCGAACTTCTTGACCTGACGGACCTCTTCGGCCTGTTCGGCGGGCGTCAGGTTGCGGTGGATGACGCCGAGACCGCCAGCCTGCGCCATGGCAATGGCCAGACGGCTTTCTGTCACCGTATCCATGGCAGAGGAGATGATCGGCAGGTTGAGGTCGATGTCACGGGCGATGCGGGTCGCGACGTTGACCTGACCGGGCATGACTTCGGAGTGACCGGGCTGGAGGAGAACGTCGTCGAAGGTCAGCGCTTCTGCGCCGGTTGCCGATTCCATGATGCGGGCCATGTCAATTTCCTTCAGTTAATAGAAGTCCGTTCCGGTGGGAGGCGCCGGGTTCGATCTTCTGGAATGGGAAGTTGACGAGGGCTGCTACCACGCTTTTTGGGGTATGGGAACAGCCCGCACCAGTAAAAATACCGATGCGGGCATAATTTCACCGACCTGTCACGAAAAGGCTGTGGTCAAACATCAAACTGATAGGACTTCGCAACGTAGCGATAGCCCTCACCCGCCTTTTCGACATAGCCGACCGAAGGGAACGGCATGTGGTAGCCGAGGAAGGGCAATCGGTCGGCAGCGATCATGTCGAAGACACGCTTGCGGGTGGCAGCCCCTGCAGCCTTGTCCATATCGAAGCGCACTTCCCAATCCGGCCTTTGCAGAGACAGCACATAGTGATTGGCGGTATCGGCCGTCAGCACCAGTTGGCGGCCTTCCGATTCGAGACGGTAGATCATGTGGCCCGGCGTATGGCCCGGCGCTTCCATGGCAGTGATTCCACCTGCCACCGCGGCGCCATCCTTGATGAAGGTGAACTTTTCCGCGAAGGGCTTCACCTTGGCGAGAACGCCCTTCTGACCACCCTCCGCCGGAGTGCCGACACGCGCCGGACTGGTCCAGAAATCATATTCCGTCGCGCCCGTCACGTAGCGGGCCTTGGGGAAAGCTGCCTGCCCCTTCTCCGTCATGCCGCCAATATGGTCGCCGTGGAGATGGGTGAGCACCACCAGCGTCACATCATCGGCTGCGTAACCGGCAGCGGCCAGACCATCCATTAAGCGTCCGCCACCCCATTCGCGCCCGGCCTCGCCAAAGCCCGTGTCAAAAAGAACGAGTTCATCGCCCGACTTCACCAGAACCGGCGAGAACCCGTTGGCATAGGCCTCGGTCGGCAGGAAGTTTTCTTCCAGAAGCTTTGCCACATCCTCCGGCTTCTGGTTCGTGCCAAAGGTTTCGGCAGGCTTGCCCGACGCGCGCAAGCCATCCTTGATGACCGTCACCTCAAGCGCCCCCACCTTGAAGCGGTTGATTTCCGGCGGGAAAAGACGGCCTGCCAACGGTTTTGCCTCCTGAGCCTGTGCCGTTCGCCCTGTGAGCAAAGCTGGAGCTGCAAGCGCTGCCGCACCGGCTCCCAAAAGAAGTCTGCGATTGAAAAATGCACCGTTTTCCATGCTGGTCTCCTGATCCATGGAAGACAAGATATGCACCTTGAGAAACGGGAAAAGCGGCCTCACGCAGACGTGAGCGGCAATTGTGAATTGGCACGGACCAAAAGCGCCGCTAGAGAGTTAAAGGAACAATCCTGCCTGTGAAGTCCGCCCCGCCCCATGAACCGTATCGTACCCCTCATTCTTGCCGTCGCCCTTTTCATGGAGCAGATGGATTCGACCGTGATCGCCACGGCATTGCCTGCTATTGCCACGGATCTGGGTGTGGGGCCGATTACGCTGAAGCTGGCGCTGACCTCCTACATGGTGGCGCTGGCGATCTTCATTCCGGTGTCCGGCTGGATGGCGGACCGCTTCGGGGCCAAGCGGGTCTTTCGCCTTGCCATTCTCGTTTTCGTTGCCGGATCGATTGCCTGCGCCTTTTCCGGCAGCCTGCTGTCCTTCGTGGTGTCGCGCTTCCTTCAGGGCATGGGCGGGGCCATGATGACGCCGGTCGGGCGTCTCGTTCTGTTGCGCACCACGCAGCGCAGCGAGCTGGTTTCGGCCATGGCGCTTTTGACCATTCCGGCGCTCATCGGTCCGCTGACCGGGCCGCCGATTGGCGGCTTCATCACCACCTATTTCTCATGGCACTGGATTTTTCTGATCAATGTGCCGGTCGGCATTATCGGGTACTGGCTTTCCGGCGTTTTCCTGCCCGACGTGCAGACCGAGGCCCCGCCGCCGCTGGATGTCACAGGCTTTGCCCTTTCGGCACTCGCGGCAGGCGGCATCATCTTCGGCCTTTCGGTTGTCAGCCTGCCCGCCCTGCCGCCGATCATCGGCATTACCACAACGCTGATCGGGCTTGGTGCAGCGGTAGCCTATGTTCGCCACGCCCGGCGCGCGCCTTCGCCCATCCTGTCGCTGACGATCTTTGCAAACCGCACGTTTCGAAGCGCCATCATCTCCGGCACGCTGTTTCGCATTTCAACAGGCGCGATCCCCTTCCTGATGCCGCTGATGCTGCAGATCGGTTTTCACCTGACCCCACTGCAATCCGGCCTCATCACCTTCGTCGGCGCCATTGGCGCGATCACCACCAAGTTCATCGCCAAGCGGACGCTGGCATTCGCCGGGTTCCGCCCGGTGCTGATCATCGCAACGGTGGTGACGACGGTCGCCACAGCGGCCAACGGCTTCTTCACGCCGGAGACGCCCTATGCGCTGATCATGGGGTTCCTGCTCGTGGCGGGGGTGGCGCGCTCGTTCTTCTTCACCTCGTCGAACACACTTTCCTATTCGGATATCGAGGATGCGCAGGCCAGTCAGGCGACCTCCATCACATCGGTCGCGCAGCAGGCCAGCCTCGCACTGGGCGTTGCCTGCGCGGCCTCCATTCTGGAAATCCGCTCGCTGTTTTCCGGCTCAACTCTGTCGCTTGCCGATTTTCACGTGGCGTTCTTCGTAGTGGCGGCGCTTTCGCTGACCGCCCTTCCCTCGCTCTTTGCCCTGCCACGCAATGCGGGAGACAGTGTTTCCGGCCACCATACGCGGCTCGACTGATCAGCCTTCGCTGTCAGCGTCTTCTGCCGCGCCTTCGTCTTCCCCACCGGCCTTGCGGCCCTTGAAGTGCTTGGCGAGCAGGAACATTTCCACCGATTCGGCGCGCGAGGAGTGCGGCTTGATGTGGATGACCTGCTTGAAGTTCTGCTTCAGGAGGTTCAACAGGTCGCGCTCCGTGCCGCCCTGGAAGGTCTTGGCCAGAAAGTGCCCGCCTTCACCCAGCACATCGACGGCAAAATGGGCCGCCACTTCGCACAGATGCATGGTGCGCAGGTGGTCGGTCTTCTGGTGGCCGGTCGTGGGTGCCGCCATGTCGGAAATCACCAGATCCGGCGTGCCGCCCAGCGCATCCATGATGGCTTTCGGTGCTTCATCGTCGAGAAAATCCATCATCAACAGCTTGACGCCCGGAATGGGCGCGACTTCGAGAAAATCGATGCCGACGACGCGCACATCGTCTTCCGTCGAACCTGTGACCTTAGCGGCAATCTGCGACCAGCTGCCCGGCGCAGCCCCCAAATCGATGATGCGACGCGCGCCCTTCAGGATCGCGTGCTTCTCGTCGATTTCCAGAAGCTTGAAGGCGGCGCGGGCGCGATAGCCTTCAAGCTTGGCGCGCTGCACATAGGGATCGTTGATGTGGCGCTCCAGCCAACGGCGCGATGACGCCTTCAGCTTGCCCTTCTTGACCTTCTGGCCAAGCTTGCGTCCCGTTCTGTTGCTGATTGATGGCGGCTTGGTCATGATCCTGCCCGTTCCCCTTGCTTGCCCCGCGTGCCGCGACGATGGCGCACGCTGCGCCGCCACACACCGTCATCCGTCATCATATCCGTCAACAGGCCTTCACGCAGCCCGCGATCGGCCACCCGCATGCGCCGCGACGGCCAGCGGCGGCGAATGGCTTCCAAAATGGCGCAACCGGCCAGAACCAGATCGGCCCGATCCGGCCCGATGCAGGGGTTGGCGGCGCGCCCGGCAAAATCCCATGACAGCAATTGCGCCTGCATGGCCGTGACTTCCGCATCCGAAAGCCAGACGCCATCGACCCGGCGGCGATCATAGCGCGACAGGCCGAGATGCACACCCGCAAGCGTCGTGACCGTGCCGGACGTTCCCAGCAGATGGAAATCATCGGGAATAGCCCCGCCTTCCGCCCCTGGCACCGGCGGGCAATCAAACCGCGCCAGCATGGCCGCCACTTCCTCCACCATCGAATCGAAGACGGCGGGCGTCACATCGCGACCGCCATGGCGTTCCGACAGCGTGACGACGCCGACCGGCAGCGAGGTCCAGTGGGTGATGTTGTTGGCAAGGCGGGCGTGATCGCGATGACGACCGAGCCGGATGACCGCAATTTCAGATGAGCCGCCGCCGATGTCGAACAACACGACCGAGCGGGTATCGGCTTCGACCAGCGACGCACAGCCCGAAACCGCCAGACGCGCTTCCGTTTCCCGGTCGATGATTTCGAGCCTCAGGCCGGTCTCGCGCGTCACGCGCTCCAGAAAGGCCTCGCCATTGCCCGCCGCGCGGCAGGCTTCCGTTGCAATAAGGCGCATGCGGCGGATGCGGCGCGCTTCCAGCTTGGCGGCGCAGACGCGCAGCGCCTCGACTGCACGATCCATCGCATCATCAGACAACCGGCCCGAAGCGCCAAGCCCCTCGCCCAGACGGACAATCCGCGAAAAGGCATCGACAACGCGAAACTGGCCGGGACGCGTCGGCTGGGCAATCAACAGGCGGCAATTGTTCGTGCCGAGGTCCAGCGCGGCATAAAGATCATTCGGTACAAAAGGCGTGCTGGCGTGAACGGCCTCGCGCGATGCGGGGCCCCGCGCCTCATCCTGACGTGTTTCGGCGCGCTCCTTGACCTGCGCGTCTTCCCGCATCAGAGGCGCATGGCGACCACCGCCCGGCGCCATGGGACGACCCTGCGGGCCACGCTTGTTGCCGCTACCGCGACGGCGCCGGTTGCGGTTCTTGCCCTTGCCGGGAGACGTTTTTTCACCGTCGCGCGACGCGTTCTTGCCGTCGCTTGCGCCATCATGACCGCCCGCCGCAGCCGGCGACTGGCCCGCCACACTCTCGTGCGTGGCCCCTTGAGGCGCATGGCCCGCGGTGGCACGCGCCTTGGAACGGCGGCGACGCTTTCGTTTGCGCAAGTGAGGTTCTCCGCCATCCGCGGAGAGTTGCTGCCCGCCAGAGGCAGGGCTTTGCGTCCGGGCGTTGGAACCGGGGCGATCGCCCGATCCCGCATCGACTGCTGCCGGGGCTGCGCCGCGATTCTCACCGCCACGCTTGCCCTTGCGTCGCCGGGAAGGCTTGCCTTCCCCGCGCGTTGCCGCCGACGCCCCGCCTTCAGACGGCTTTGAGCCGTGTTCGGGGTCTGTCACGTCTATGATCCCGTGCCGCGCAAGGCCCTCAAGGCATGCTGCTGGCACTTAAAAGTTTCGTTGAACAAAGAATACCAGCGCCACGGCCATTCTCCAAACTGTTTTTGGACCCGTGGCTTTTAGCGGCGCTGAGGGCTATCCGGACAAGCCTTCGAAGCCGTTTCATTTTTTCGAAAAAACCTATTTGCAATCCGCCGTGATTTGGTTATAAGCCCGGCACACCGGACGGCAACGCCGGACCCCTGCTGGGGAATAGTTCAATGGTAGAACAGCGGACTCTGACTCCGTCGATCTTGGTTCGAATCCAGGTTCCCCAGCCAAATCTCCCTAATAAGACAAAATCTTAGCCGTTAAGCCGAGCCGTGTTTCGCTTCGGCCCGCACCTCCGTGCGTCTCGTGGGACCGCGCTTCTTCTAGGAATAAGCCCGGAACGCAAAACGGGAGGCGCATGGCCTCCCGCAAGTCTGATGAAACACACATCCCTACACACTCCCGTCATCCTCGGGCTTGACCCGAGGATCCACGGCATCGAAGGATGATGGATGGTCGGGTCAAGCCCGACCATGACGAGGAGAGAGGTTCGTGCCCTTGATCACCAAGATGAAGGGAGGCGCATGGCCTCCCGCTAATTGGGTCTGATCGCGCTGCTTTTACGGCTTAACCCACGAAGGCGCGTTCGATGACGAATTCGGCGGGCTTGTTGTTCGCCCCTTCCGTCAGGCCGGCCTTTTCCAACAGCGCTGCCGTGTCCTTGATCATCGCCATCGAGCCGCACAGCATCGCCCGGTCCACCGCCGGGTCGAGCGGCGGGACGCCGAGATCGGTAAACAGCTTGCCGTTTTCAATGAGGTCGGTGATGCGGCCCTTGAACGGGAAATCCTCGCGCGTCACCGTCGCATAGTGCTTCAGCTTGTCGCCAACGATTTCCGACAGCATGTCGTCGGCCTTGATCTCGTCCACCAGATCAAAACCGTACTTCAACTCCGCCACCTCGCGGCAGGTGTGGGTGAGGATCACCTCATCGAACTTCTCATAGGTTTCCGGATCGCGGATGAGGCTCGCAAAGGGCGCGATGCCCGTGCCGGTCGAGAACATGTAAAGGCG
>Ga0209794_1000425_pt1 | contig 66459 bp, 56 predicted proteins | sample EBPBio232013_DNA_FD_185869 | JGI IMG/M metagenome (GOLD analysis project Ga0209794, IMG submission 185869) | Wastewater treatment Type I Accumulibacter community from EBPR Bioreactor in Madison, WI, USA - Reactor 1_5/23/2013_ DNA (SPAdes)... | ecosystem: Engineered > Bioreactor > EBPR >...
CCTGATCAGCCAGACAAGACCCACACCCGCCGCTATGGCAACAAGCCCGGAAAGACGCAACTGCTGTTCGGGGATTGACGGCAAAAGACGCGCCATGGTCACAAGAAAACGAGGGGCCAGTGCGTACACCAGCCCCTCGATGATCAGGAAAAAGGCGACGCCCGTGAAAAAGTCGGACATGCGCCTGAGACTCACTTGGCCGCAGGAGCCGCAGGGGCCGCCGCGCCATCGGCATTGCCGAAGTAGCGGAAGAACTGCGAGTTCGGTGAAAGCACCAGCGTCGTATCCGGCGAGGCCATCGAAGCCGCATAGGCATTCATCGAACGATAGAACTCGAAGAAGCCCGGATCAGCCTTGAACGCATCGCCAAACAGGCGGTTACGCTCGGCATCGCCATCACCGCGCAGGATTTCGGCATCGCGCTGCGCTTCGGCCACCAGTTCGACCACCTGACGGTCGGCAATGGCGCGGCGACGCTGGCCCTGCTCCTTGCCGCGGGCACGGATCAGTTCCGCCTCGGCCAGACGTTCGGCCTTCATGCGGTCATAGGTCTGCTGCGAGACTTCCTGCGTGAGATCGGTGCGGCGAATACGGACATCGACGATGGACAGGCCAAGCGATTCCGCATCGGGCTTCAGGTCGTCACGCACTTCGCCCATCATCGAGGCGCGGGCATCCGAAAGGGCAGCCTCGAAGCCACGCAAACCGTAGACGCGGCGCAGCGAGGCGTCGAGACGGGTGCGCAGACGCGATTCCGCCGAGTCGCGATCGCCCGAGACCGTTTCGCGGAAGCGACGCGGATCGGAGATGCGATAGACCACGAAGGCATCGACTTCATAGAACTTGCCGCCCGAAACCTGCACGCGGATATCATCGAGATCAAAGCGAAGCGCCAGATCCTCGACATATTGCACGCGGTCGGCGTCCATGAAGGCAAACGGAAGCTTGAAGTAGAGGCCGGGCTCCGTCTTCACATCGTAGATGCGACCGAAGCGAACGATGATGGCCTGCTCACGGGCATTGACGACGAAAATCGAGGACCAGAGAAGCGCGATCAGGCCCAGCACCACGACCAGCAGAATGACAAACCGATTCTGGTTCATGGCGTGTTGCCTCCCTGCGTGGCGGTCGCCGGGCGACCGATTTCATTCAGCGGCAGGTAAGGCACGACGCCGCCCTGCTTCTCATCGATAATGACCTTCTTGGCATCCTTCATAACGGATTCCATGGTCTCGATATAAAGGCGCGTGCGCGTCACATCCGGAGCCTGCTTGTAGGCTTCGTAGATCGCGGTGAAGCGCTTGGCCTCACCGTCGGCTTCCTTGACGACACGATCCTTGTAGGCGCTGGCCTCTTCGCGAACCTGTGCGGCCTGACCACGCGCCTGACCCAGCTTCTGGTTGGCGTACTGGTTGGCCTCTTCCACGAAGCGGTCCTCATCCTGCTCGGCGCGCTGCACTTCATCGAAGGCATCGGCCACATCACGCGGCGGAGCGGCATCCTCGATGGCAATCGCGTTGACGGCAATCCCGGCACCGTAATGGTCCATCGTCTGCTGGATGGTCGCCTTCACGTCAGCGGCAATCGCCTGACGGTTATCGCGGAAGATGTCCTGCGCCGGACGGCGACCGACAACCTCGCGCATAGCGCTTTCCGCCACCTGCTGCAGGGTCTGCGGCGGGCTTTCCAGATTGAAGAGATACTGCGTCGGATCGGTGATCGTATAGAGAACCGAGAACTGCACGTTGACGATGTTCTGGTCGCCCGTCAGCATCAAGCCGGCATTGGAATTGGAGCCTGCACGGGCGCCAATGTTCTGCTGCTGCTCCGTCACCTTGACGATTTCCACCTGATCAATCGGCCAGAAGTGGAAATGCAGGCCCGGCATGGAAATTTCCTGCTGCGGCTTGCCGAAGCGAAGCTCGACAGCCCGTTCGTCCGGCTGCACGGTATAAATGGCCTGCGTTAGCCAGAAAGCGGCCAGAAGCGCCAGACCAACGAGGACGACCCCGCCATTCAGGCCACCGGGCACGATATTCTTCAGCTGGTCCTGACCGCGCCGCAGAATTTCATCGAGATCCGGCGGGCCGCCATTTCCACCGCCACGAGGCCGGTTGGGACCTTTGCCCCAAGGCCCCTGATTATTGCCACCGCCTCCGCCGCCGCCGCCCCAAGGGCCGCCGCCGTTTTGATTGCTCCAGGGCATCAAATCCTCTTTTCGCATCTTCATTGCGTTCTTCGTCCAGAAGGATGAAGAAACCTGATGGCCTCGTTATAGGGAGGCCGCCCCCTGCTTTCAACGCTGAGCGGCAAAAGCAAAAGTGATTTCAGGTAAAATAGTTGTCAGATGGCGAAGACAAGGGGACAGATCGATGAGACTTCACGCCCGGCGACGGTAAACCGTGTAAACCGTAGCGCTCGTGTCCTTTTCGCCCGCGGGCACGTCGGTTGCCTCGACAACCTCGAAAACCGACAAATCGACCGGACCGAAAAAGGCATCTCCCCCTTCCGGCTCAGCATCCACATGGGTGACGTGCAGCACATCCGCCAGCGGCAACGCCTGCCGGTAAATTTCGCCGCCACCGATGACGCAAACCTCATCCGCGCCGCTTTCGGCGGCGAGCGCCTGCGCCTTGGCCAACCCCTCGTCCAGCGATGCAACGGCAAAGACATTCTCGAACGGGGTGACAAAGGCTGCCGGATCGCGCGTCACGACGATATGCGGACGCCCCGGCAAGGGCTTCGGAAAGGTCTCGAAGGTCTTTCGCCCGACAATCAGCGGCTTGCCCATGGTCAGCGCCTTGAAGCGCTTCAGGTCGCTGGACAGTTTCCACGGCATATCGCCATCACGGCCGATGACGCCATTCTTCGCAACGGCAACAACCAGAATAACCGGCACACTCATACCGCCACCGGCGCCTTGATATGCGGTTCGGGATCATAGCCCTTGAGGGTGAAATCCTCGAAGCGGAAGGCAAAGAGGTCATCCACCTCGGGGTTGATCTCCAGCACCGGCAGCGCGCGCGGGCTGCGGGAAAGCTGCGTGCGCACCTGATCGAAGTGGTTGTGATAGATATGCGCATCGCCGAATGTATGGACGAAATCGCCGGGCTTCAGCCCCACGACCTGCGCCACCATCATCGTCAGCAGCGCGTAGGAGGCAATGTTGAACGGCACACCGAGGAAAATGTCCGCCGACCGCTGGTAAAGCTGGCAGGAAAGCTTGCCGTCCGACACATAGAACTGGAACAGGCAGTGGCAGGGCGGCAGCGCCATTTCATCCACCAGCGCCGGGTTCCAGGCCGAAACGATGTGACGGCGTGAATTGGGATTCTTGCGCAAAGCTTCGACAAGCCCGGCAATCTGGTCGATATGTCGCCCGTCAGGCGCGGGCCAGGAGCGCCACTGATAGCCGTAAACCGGGCCAAGATCGCCCTTCTCGTCCGCCCACTCATCCCAGATCGAAACGCCGTTCTCCTTGAGGTAAGCAATGTTCGTCTCGCCCTTCAGGAACCACAGGAGTTCGTAGATGATCGAGCGCAGGTGAAGCTTCTTTGTCGTCAGAACCGGAAAGCCCTGCGACAGATCAAACCGCATCTGATAGCCAAACACGGAACGCGTCCCCGTGCCGGTGCGATCACCCCGGTCCGTGCCGTTTTCCATCACATGGGTCAGAAGGTCGAGATACTGGCGCAAGGGTCTATCCTCGAAAGGCAAAGCGGCCCCGACGAAGGGCCGCGATTGTCTGGATCAATAGGCAAAGCGATAAAGCCAGAACGCGTCCGGGGAAATGCCTTGCCGGTCTTATCCAGTGGTTTGATGGGCGAAGGCCAAACGCGTTTGACCATCGAGGCATCCGTGTATCGAACACCGCCCCATCATCATCCTCGGGATTGCCCCGAGGGTCCATGATCGCAAACCCTCAGGCATGGTCGGCCAAGCCCGGCCATGCCGAGAAGAGAGGTTTGCGATCTTTGTCAGCAGTCTGACGATCAAAGATCGCCGAGCTTGCCCAGTTCCTTGGCCACGAGATAGTAGAAGGTCACGCGTGACTTGGTCTTGTCGGCCGCCATGGCCTTGGCAACGGCAGCAACGGCCTTGTCGGCAGCATCGCCCGTCACGCCCAGCTTCTTGCCGCACCACTTTTCCTTGACGCGTTCCAGTTCTTCCGGATCGCTGGCGGCAACAAGCGACGAATCCTTGTTGCGAAGGGCAATGCCCAGATGGTTGACGATCTTCTTGACCACGGCCTCATCGGCGCTCGGGTCATAAATCTTCACATCGGCAAGATAATCGGTCATGGCTTCCTCTCTTTGATGTGGCCCGGAAACCGCAGACCGGCCCGGACTCATACCCACCTCTGAAAAGAGAATGGGTCAGCCCTAAACGTCCGTCAAGGCGGCGGAATTCTTTTCCATAGCGCCACGACACACCTTTTCTTGAAGAGCAGAACACCCTATATGGACGTTGCCGGACTTGATCCGGCTATGGCGATAAATGGCCTTTGTAATAAGCCTATTGGACCCGGGGGCGGTACCCGGCGCCTCCACCAGAAACCGGCGGCCAGCCTTGAAGGCCGGCTTCTGATGGGGGCGAAATAGGATCGACAAGGGTGTAAAGATTGGACTTTCGCTCGGCATGATACCGCCGTTATCGGGTCACAAGTGTAGTTGCAAACGACAACAACGCTAAGGAATATGCTCTCGCTGCCTAATGGCGGTGCGGGAATTCCGACCTAAGTCCTTCTGGTTAGCACCTTGAGGCGGGGTTCGGAGGTACCTGGCAACAGAAACCTCCACTTCTCTCCCACGATCAACGTCCCTGCCCTTTTTTGAACCGCGCTGGCTTTGCCAATGCGTCATATTGTTTTTTATTTCATTTCAGATTGCATACAATCGTGATGTCATTTTGGCGCCAAAGACTAGTTTTTATGCACTCAAATTTTTGCATTTGTTCAAACTATCGGCAAATTCAATTCCGACAATTTGAATCGTGATTAGGCGCTAACCAGCAGAGGCTTATTTTCGCGAATTTTTATTGCCTTTAAAAACAATCACCTGGACGAAAATTGACCCGAAAGGCACCGGATCGGCCGCAAAATTCGTCCCGCGTCGCAACATCTGGCACGCGGGCTGCAACGGTATGAGCAGAACACGAGGGAAGCTCATGACGAAAGCCGCCGAAATCGACATCGTTTCCGTCTCCAAGATTTATGGACAGACGACCGCCGTTCACGCCATCAGCCTGAAAATTCCGGCAGGCAGCTATTGCTGCCTTCTCGGACCATCGGGCTGCGGCAAAACCTCGACGCTGCGCATGATTGCCGGCCATGAGAGCATTTCCGAAGGCGATATCCGCCTTGGCACCAAAGTGGTGACGGATCTGCCGCCTGCCCGTCGTGGCACGGCCATGATGTTCCAGTCCTACGCCCTCTTCCCGCATCTCGATCTCATCGACAACGTCGCCTTCAGCCTCAAGATGAAGGGGGTGGAGAAGGAAGAGCGTCGCCGCAAGGCGCTTGAAATGCTGCAGCTCATGCAGCTTGAGCCCTACGCCACACGCCGCCCGGCCCAGCTTTCCGGCGGCCAGCAGCAGCGCGTCGCTCTGGCCCGCGCCCTGATCACCGATCCGGAAGCGCTCCTCCTCGATGAACCGCTCTCGGCGCTCGATCCCTTCCTGAAAATCCGCATGCGCGCCGAACTCAAGAAGCTACAAACGACGCTCGGCATCACCTTCGTGCACGTGACCCACAGCCAGGAAGAGGCCATGGCGCTGGCCGATATTGTCGTGGTGATGAACGACGGACGCATTGAACAGGCCGCCCATCCGCGCACCGTCTTCGAACGTCCCGCCACGGCCTTCGTCGCCCGTTTCATGGGCGACCATAACGTGATCACCGGCCGCGTGGTCGAAAAGGTCGAAAACGGCATCATCATTGAGGTTCCCGGCGGTGGCCGCTTCCAAGCCATTGATGGCACCGGCGAAATCGGTGACGCGGCAGACATCGCCGTTCGCACCGACCGCGTCATGCTCGCCGAAACGTCGGCCCCGACGCTCGGCTTCACCGGCATCGTCCAGAACGTCGAATATCGCGGCTCGTCCGTGAAAATGGTCGTGTCCGGCGCGGGCATCGAAGATTTTACGCTGATCATTTCCGACGCCGCTTTCTTCGCCAATCCGGTCAAGATGGGCGATGCGGTGCCGCTGTCCTGGAATTCCGGGGACGCCATCGTCCTCGGACGCATCACCCACTGACCCCACAGTTCAAACAGTTGCTGAACAAGGAGACCTTCGCATGACTGAGACCACCAAAGGCGGCCTGACCCGCCGTTCGCTTCTGAAGACGGGTGCCGCCGCCGCTGGTCTGGCTGCCGGTTCTGGCGCCATCACCGGCTTCCCGACGATCTGGGCACAGACCAAGATCACCCTGCGCCAGTTCGGCACCGGCGTTTCGAACATCAATGCCGTCGCTGAAAAGTGCAAGGCCGACCTCGGCATCACGCTGGAAATGACCGCAACGGACTCCGACGCCGCCGCCCAGCGCGCCGTCACCCAGCCGAACTCCTATGACATTGCCGACATTGAATACTGGATTCTCAAGAAGGTCTTCGCCACCGGCGTCATCCAGCCGATGGATACGAAGAAGCTGAAATATTACGACAAGATCGTGCCGCTCTTTAAAAACGGCAAGCTGACGCCCGATAGCGTCATTGCACAGGGCACCGCCCCGCACACCGTTGGCTTCGTTGAAAAGCCCGGCGACAAGAAGTTCGCCAAGGAAGAAACGCAGTGGTTCACGATGGTTCCGACCATCTACAATGCCGATACGCTCGGCATTCGCCCGGACCTCGTCGGTCGCGAAATCACCACCTGGGCAGACATTCTCGATCCGGCTTTCAAGGGCAAGACCTCGATCCTCAACATCCCCTCCATCGGCATCATGGATGCGGCCATGATCATGGAAGCCTCCGGCAAGATCAAATATGCCGACAAGGGCAACATGACGAAGGAAGAGATCGACAAGACGATCGATTTCCTCATTGAAGTGAAGAAGGCTGGCCAGTTCCGCGCCTTCTGGAAGAGCTTCGATGAAAGCGTAAACCTCATGGCATCGGGCGAAGTCGTCATCCAGTCCATGTGGTCGCCGGCCGTTGCTGCGGTCCGCTCCAAGGGCATTGCCTGCAAGTATCAGCCGCTCAAGGAAGGCTATCGCTCGTGGGGCGGCGGTCTTGGCCTCGCCTCGCACCTCAAGGGCGCCGAGCTGGATGCCGCTTACGAATACATCAACTGGTACACCTCCGGCTGGGTCGGTGCTTACCTCAACCGTCAGGGCTACTACTCGGCCTGCATGGATACCGCCAAGGAATTCATGACCGCCGACGAATGGGGCTACTGGATCGAAGGCAAGCCGGCACAGGGCGATATCATGTCGCCGGAAGGCAAGGTCATGGAGAAGGCCGGTGCGGTTCGCGACGGCGGCTCCTTCGTCGAGCGCATGGGCAAGGTCGCCTGCTGGAACTCGGTCATGGACGAAGACCGCTACATGGTCCGTCGCTGGAACGAGTTCATCGCCGCCTGATCAGCGCCGAGGCCAACCATACGAAAAGCAAAAGGCGGGCACCCTCTGTCTCGCCTTTTGCCGAAGCCCAAGGGCGCAATTCGCGAACACGTTTCCGGATTGCGCCTGACGGGTCGAAGACGGCACATCCCGGCCGCAAAGGGAAATGAGACCGAATTCTGCCAGAGATCCAGGCACCGCAACGAGGGAGTTGACGAACGATGACCATGGTCGTCCCGCCGCCGAAAACCGTGAAGGTCGAAGCGCTCGAAAAGCCGCCGATCACCTTGCCGCCATCGCTGATTTCCTGGCTGCAGGCCGCCCCGCTGACGATCATTCTCGGCGCGTTCCTCGCCTTGCCGATTCTGATGATCACCGTGGTCAGCTTCTGGGATTACGACTTCGCCCAGATGTATCCGGACTTCGTGACCTTCAACTACGCCGAAACGCTCGGTTCATGGGTGACGTGGAAGACCTATCTCAACACGTTGAAATTCACCTTCCTCGTCTGGTCGATCACACTGTTCATCGGCTTCTGGGTTGCCTATTTCCTCGCCTTCCACATCCGCACCAGCGCCATGCAGACGGTGCTGTTCCTCGTCTGCACCGTGCCCTTCCTCACCTCGAACATCATCCGCATGATTTCGTGGATTCCGGTTCTGGGTCGAAACGGTCTCGTCAATTCAGCCCTCATCGAAACGGGCATCATTGCCGCCCCCATCGAGTGGCTGCTCTATTCCGATTTTGCCGTGGTGCTCGCCATGGTGCACCTCTACACGCTCTTCATGGTCACGCCGATTTTCAACACCATGATGCGCATTGACCGCTCGCTGATTGAAGCCGCGCGCGATGCCGGTGCCTCCGGCTTGCAAATCCTGACGAACGTCATCATCCCGCTGTCAAAGCCCGGCATGGCCATCGGCTCGATCTTCGTCGTCACGCTGGTCATGGCCGATTTCTCCACCGTGCAGGTCATGTCCGGCGGCCAGAGCGCTTCGGTGGCGCTGATGATGAAGAACCAGATGTCGCTGCTGCAATATCCGGCAGCAGCCGCCAATGCCGTGGTGCTTCTCGTCCTCGTTCTCCTCATGGTCGCAGGCATTCTGCGCATCGTCGATATTCGCAAGGAGCTGTAATCATGTCGGGAGAAAAGCGTCCGAAGGAATTCTATATTCTCGCAGCCCTCTTCGCGCTGTTCGTTCTGTTCCTGTATGGCCCCCTGTCGGCCATCCTCATTCTGGCCTTTCAAGGCCCGAATGGCGGCCTCACCTTCCCGCTCAACGGTGTCTCGCTGCACTGGTTCTTCAACCTCTTCGAGCAACAGGCCGTGGGGGATTTCGGCGGCTCCTTCCGCCGCTCCTTCGCGCTTGGCCTCATGGTCATGGCCGTCACGGTCTTCGTGTCCTTGACCGCCGGTCTCGCCTTCCGCCGCAAGTTTCCGGGCGCAACGCCCCTGTTCTATCTGACGGTCGCAAGCCTCGTCGTGCCCTCGATCATCATCTCGCTCGGCATTGGCGTGGGCTTCAGCCAGTCAGGCCTGCAACCGGCATGGTATTCCTCGGCCTTTGGCGCGCATCTCACCTGGACGTTGCCCTTCGGCGTGCTGATCATGTTTGCCGTCTTCAACCGCTTCTCACCGGCTTACGAGGAAGCGGCCCGCGATCTGGGCGCAACATCGTGGCAGACCTTCCGCCATGTGGTGCTGCCCATGATTCTGCCGAGCCTTGTCGGCGTCGGCCTCTTCGGCTTCACGCTCTCCTACGACGAGTTCGCGCGCACGCTGATGACATCCGGCACCTACAACACGCTGCCGCTTGAACTCTACGGTATGACGACGAACGTCACGACGCCGGTGCTTTATGCACTGGGAGCCGTCACCACCTTCTTCTCCTTTATCGTGATCGCCGGTACCATTGGCATCATCGCCACCCTCAACCGCCGCCGCGCGCGCGGTTGAAAGCCGACCGAAAGACCCCATGCAGATTCTCGTCGTCAACCCGAACACCACCGAAAGCATGACCGCGACGATTGCCGCCGCAGCGAAAAGCGTCGCCGCCCCGCAAACCGTGATCGAGGCCGTGACTTCGCGCATGGGGCCAGCCTCCATTGAGGGCTACTACGACGAGGCGCTGGCCGTGCCGGGGCTTCTGCTGGAAATTGCCGAAGGTGAGAGAAACGGAGCGAAAGCGGCCATCATTGCCTGTTTCGATGATACGGGCCTCGATGCCGCCCGCGCCCTTGCCGACATTCCGGTGATCGGCATCTGCGAGGCAGCCCTTGCCACCACCGCCTTCATCGCCCGCCGCTTTACCATCGTCACCACCATGGAGCGTTCGCGCCTGCCGGTCGAAGCCCTCGTGGAACGCTATGGCATGGCCGGTCGCTGCAATGTTCGCGCCGCCGATATTCCGGTGCTCTCCCTCGAAGACCCGAACTCGAACGCCCGCGACCGCTTGCGCACGGAAATTTCCGCCGCCCTTCTTGATGACAAGGCCGAGGCCATTGTGCTCGGCTGTGCGGGCATGGCTGATCTCGCCGCCGACCTGACGCGCGAATTTGGCGTGCCCGTCATCGATGGCGTGGCCGCCGCCGTCAAGCAGGCCGAGGCCCTGATCGCGCTGAAACTGTCGACCGCCAAGCGCGGCGCCTATGCCACGCCGGTGCGCAAGACCTATAGCGGGCTTCTTGAAGGCTTCGCCCCGCAGGCTATATTGAAATCATGACCCACATCGAACCGCAGATCCGAACCCTCACCCTTGCGGAAATCGAAACGCTCATCGACTGGGCGGGGAACGAGGGCTGGAACCCGGGTCTGGCGGATGCCGAAGCCTTTCAGGCGGCCGATCCGAACGGCTTTATCGGCTGCTTTGTCGAGGGGCGCATGGCCGCAGCCATCGCGGCAATCGCCTATGGCGACGACTTCGGCTTCATCGGCCTTTATATCTGCCATCCGGATTTTCGCGGAAAAGGCTATGGCAAACGTGTCTGGGATGCCGGAATGCGCCATCTTTCAGGTCGTAGCGTCGCCCTTGATGGCGTCCCGGCCCAGCAGGACAATTACCGCCGCTCAGGCTTTGTGTCCCAATACGAAACCGTGCGCTGGAGCGGTCGGCTGAAGCCGGACACCGCCGCGCCAGACCATTCCGGCATCGAACCGTTGCTTCTGCCCGAAATGCTGGAGGCGCTTTCGACCTTTGACCGGGCGTTTTTCCCGGCCCCGCGCCTGAACTTTCTCGAACGCTGGACGGGCGCACCGCGCACCACGCTGGTGGCGTACGAAAACGGTGCGATTCGCGGCTATGGAACGCTCCGGCAGTGCCGGGAAGGCTACAAGATCGGCCCTCTTTTTGCCGAAAGCCAGGAAATTTCCGAGCGTCTTTTTCAGGCTCTGGCGGCCAGTTCCGGTTATCACGAACTGCATATCGATGTGCCGGAAACCAACCCGGCCTTTGCCGCCTTCCTTGAAAAGGCGGGGTTCTCGCGCGGTTTTGTCACCGCCCGCATGGTCAGCGGCGTCGCTCCCACTCGCCCGGCCCTGCCACCATCCGGCATCACCACGTTGGAACTTGGGTAACCCTCAAAAAGCGTTAGCGCTTTTCAAGCTCAAGCGACGGATGTATGAATAAAAGAAGTTGATTTGAGTGGCCGTCGCAGGCTTTCCCTGCTTCTACGCTCATGTCATAAGCGTCAGACATCTGAACGAACAGAGAGACTTGAGCGCATGGGGCAGGACCATATCCGTTACGATATTCTGGCACAGGACGCGTTGCGCGGTGTGATCCGTAAGGTGTTGGCTGAAATCGCGGCCACGGCCCGTCTGCCCGGCGATCACCACTTCTTCATCACCTTCCTGACCGGCGCACCGGGCGTTCGCCTCTCGCAGCACCTCAAGGCCAAGTATCCGGAACAGATGACCATCGTCATCCAGCACCAGTTCTGGGATCTGAAGGTTACGGATACGCAGTTTGAAATCGGCCTGTCCTTCTCGGATACGCCGGAACGTCTGGTCATTCCGTTTGCCGCCATTCGCGGTTTCTACGATCCGTCCGTCAACTTCGAACTCGAATTCGACGTGCCGCTGGTCGATGAGGATGCCGAGGACGTGGATACCTACGCCGAAATCGCCGAATACACCCCGCCGGCCCCCGCTGAAAAGAGCGAGGATAGTGCGGAACCTGCCGACGGTGAACGCAAGCCCGCCTCCGTCGTTTCGCTCGACGCCTTCCGCAAGAAGCAGTAACCGGCTTCAAAACGGGGCGAATGCCATGAGCGCCGATGTCGTCAATCTTCGCCAGTTCCGCAAGAAGGCCGTTCGCGCCGAAAAGGAAAAGCAGGCAGAGGAAAACCGCATCCGTTTCGGTCGCACCAAATCCGAAAAGCAGCTTGGCAAGGCGCTGAGCGAGCTTGAAGAACGCCGCCACGAAGCGGGCCGTCTGGAAGGCAAAAACGAGGATGACTGAGCGTCAGTCATCCTTTTTCATGAGCGGACCCTCAGCATGATCCGCAAACACTCCATCACGCTTCACGGCCACCGCACCAGCCTGTCGCTGGAAAATGCCTTCTGGGACGAGTTGCGCGTCATTGCGGGCGAGCGTGGCCTGTCCATCGCCGCCCTGATTGCCGAAATCGATGATGCGCGCGGCGGCGAAGGCAATCTCTCCTCAGCCCTTCGCCTGCATGTCTTAGCGTGGGTGAAGCAGAAGTCGATCTGATCCCCTGATTCTGTGGTTTGAGAGCATTTCCCGGAAAAGTGGAAGCCGGTTTTCCGTGCGCAAATGCGTAAAACAAAGAGGTAGAGCATTTCCCGAAAAAGGGAAAACGCTTCCGGGACCCATCGCTTACGGAACGCTTCCCGCGGGCGGCAACGGCTTGCGGATCACCTTTTGCGAGCCCTGCGGCACGCCATCAGCATCCTTTTTCAGCGCCTTGTCGGCAGCGGCCGCGGCATCGGCGCGTGCCTTGGCTTCGGCCTCGGCAAAAGCCTGTGCCCGCGCCTTGGCCGCCGCATCCGGATCAACCGCCGCCTTCGGCTTGGCATCCGGCTCGCTCTGCTGACGGGCCTTGTCTTCCGCCGCCTTGGCTGCCGCCGCAGCAGCTGCCGCTGCCGCATCCGCCTCGGCCTTGGCCCGCGCTTCCGCCTCCGCCTTCTCGCGCGCCTGCGCATCGCGCTCTGCAGCACGGAATTTGAAAAGCGCGGCCTCGCGGCGAAGCCGCTGTTTTTCCATGATATTGGCCTGCCCCTGCTCCACGCGGCGGCGCTCACGCTCGTAAAGGCGAACGGAGAGGAAGTTCACGCTATCGGTCGGGTCGACCTGCAGTTTCGGGGCTTCCACCGGGCCGTCAAAGGCAAGCTTTGCCCCCGGATCACCACCCTCCTGCGCGAATTCACCCGGCGCAAACGAAAGGTCCAGCTGGGCATTCAGGCGGTGATCCGCCAGCGCATAACGGCCACTGCCGGTGATCGTCCCCTTCGCGACTGGCACCGGCGTGCCCTGCACCTTGAACACCCCGTCGACGATCTGGAACGGCAGGGTCACCTTGCCGACCTGCGTGCTGCCATTGGCAACCAGCGTCTCGATCAACGGTGCGATTTCACGCTCGCCGGGTTGCCCCTCCATCAAATCGGCGGCCGTCGCCAAAGGCCCCATGACATCAAGCGTCACGCCGTTCAGCACGAGGTTAGACAGGTTCAGTACGCCGGAACCACTGAGCGAGGACCGCAGGCTTGCCAGATCCTTGGCCGAACTTTCCGCCGAAAGCGAAAGATTGAACCGCCCGGTGGCAACCGGCTTCTCGTCCTTCTGCCAGAGAACGGAGGCGAGATCGCCATTTTCGACATCGAAGCCGGTGCGCAGCATCAACCCGTTATCACCGTTGGAAAGCGCCATGCGCCCTTTAGCAAGCTTGCCACCCAGCCACCCGCCGGTGAAACCATCAAGCTCCATCGCGCCGGAATGATAGGAAAGCCGCGTTTTCACATCCTGCAAGGGGGCAAACACACCCGCATCGAAATTACGGATCGCCAGATCGATGTTGAGGTCAGCGCGTCCGGGGAGCGGCTTGCCGGGTGCGCTCTGCGGCAGATCGCCCGAAACCGGATCAACCACCGTGCCAAACATGCCCTCGGCAAGCCAGGCCAAGCTTGCCTGATCAAGGCTAAGCGCACCACTTGCCTTGACGTCCGGCAGGCCGCGCTCAAACACCAGATCGCCGGAAAGCTTGTTGCCATCCATTTCGCCCGCAAGCGCACCGAGCGTATAACGGTCATCGGCAATCGTCAGCTGGCCCGTCAGGTTCACCGGCATACCGCCGCCGGTCTGCGGCACGGCAATGCCGTTCATCGCCAGATACGGCTCAAGATCATCACTGGAGAGCGTGAACTGGCCATTGCCCACGGCAAAATGGGCTGCATCAAAGGCAAAGTTGCCATCCACCTTGAATCGGGTTTTCTCCGCCGTAAAACTCAGCGCCGTCTCTGAAGGCTTGCCCTTTGCCGTCTTCACGGTCAGCGCCAGAAGCCCGCCATCTTCCACGGCCAGCGGCAGGGGCGAAAGCCCCGCCTGCCCGAAAAGCGTTGCCGTATCAGCATTTTCAAGCGTCGCATCAAGCTTGAGATTGGGCAACTCCCCCGCAAGCAGGCGTGCCAGATCAACCGTATCGAACTGGAGTTCCGCACCCACATGCGAGCCGTTCGACCAGCCGTTCAGCTTGACGCTCGTAACCTTGCCGTCCTTGCTGACCGGCGATTTCAGGGTGAGGCTCGTATCATCGAAATGGGTGGCGCTGCGCGCCATGGCCGCGAGAACCGGATTGCCCGGCAGCTTACGCGCAAGAAGCGTCAGAAAATCCTGCGCCTGCGCCAGTTGCAGCGACATTTCCATCGGTCCGGTCTGCGGCTTACCCGCCAGACTGATGGCGGCACCGGCAAGATTGGCAATCTTCAAACGATCGATGGAAAGCACGCCATCGGAATAGGTGGCGACGGCATCGACATTCTTGGCCTCGGCATCGGTGGCCGTCAGGCGGTCGACATTGACCTTCAACGCAACCTTGTGATCGCCCAGCAGGGAATCCGAACCAAACAGCATCGCAAAGGCTTTCGCCTCGTCCAGATCCAGCAATTCGCCCTTGAGATCAGCCGAAAGCGCCGGGGTCTCATCCTTGCGCACCTCGTGCTCAAGACGACCGACAAGTCGGCTGGAGCCGACGATCAGTTCCAGCCGCTCAAAGCGTTGCAGCGTGTTGGACAGGCTGACATTGGCGGAAAACCCGGCCTTGGACAGTGCGGGCATGGCGGCAATATCGCCCCCGGTCAGCCAGGCGGCCAAAGCAGGCGGCTGGGCGGATGCGACGAGAAGATTACCCGCAAAGGAAGGCTCCGCATCAAGCTTCAGGCGGCCATTGGCCTCCACCGTGGTGCGCCCCGGCAGGACGGCAACGGCCCGTTCCACGGTCCAGCCATTGCCAGCCGGTCGAACCTCAAGCTGAATGTCGCGCAGCGTCGTGTCGCCCGAAACGATGGCAGGCAGGCGAAACGTCGCCTTACCCTGTACCTGCGGCACGGGAATAGACGCGGCAATCGCCAGCATGGCATGCAATCGCCGTTCGACAGATGTTTGCGGCGCGCGCGTCGTCTTGGCCGTCACGCCATTGGTGCCGAGATCGTTGATGTCGATCTGCTGGCCTTCCGCCGTCAGCAAAAATTCGGGCTTGGCCCCCACATCCAGCGTTGCCTCGCCGTTGACGATGTAGGGCGCATCGGTCGCGCCGATTTCCAGCCGGTAATCCTCAACGCGAACCCGTTCATTGGTCAGTTCGAATGTGCCCTTGGCGCGCGGCGCCGGTGCATTCGCCTCGCCATTGGTCAAAAGTGCGGCAAACTTGCCCTTGTAGACAGGCTTTGCCCCCTCAACCGTCAATGCGCCATCGAGGTCGATCTCGACCGGATGGGCTGCCGGCATCAGGCGCACATGCAGCCCCAGGCCCTGAGACTTGCCATCGCTTTCGGTCGTCGTCAGGCTGAAACGGCCCTTTTCTCCATCCACCGTGGCAGAGCCATCCACCCGCCAAGGCCCGGCCAGCGAATGGGTCGACATGGCCGCATCCAGCCCCTCGATCCGGCGCGTACGGCCCGATTGATCATCAATGAATTCAATCGCACCGCCGGTGATCTTGACGTTTTCGAGAACGACGCTCGCCGCCGGTGCTGTGGGTGTCGCCCCGCGCATCCAGTCCAGACGCCCGTCCGAAAGCAGCCGCAGGCGCGCCTTGGGCTTTTCGATGCGCATGTCGAAGATGCGCGCCTCACCCGAGAGGAAAGGGGCAAGCTCCGCATCCATCGAGAACCGCTCGACCTGAACGAGCGGCGTGCCATCAACATCCTGACCAACGCGAACATCACTCAAAGAAACGGAGGGAAAAGGCAAAAGCCGTGCGGAAACAGAGCCATGCACTGTTACCTTCTTGCCAAGGATACGGCTGGCCTGCGTCTCGAAATCCGTGCGGAAGCCCGTCCAGTCGACAAACAGCGGACCGATCAAAGCAGCGGTCAAAATGATCGCCACCAGCCCACCCAATGTTACCAGCAGTCTACCCAGCACCCTGCCCTCGCAATTCCGCTTACAAGCTGTCTATCCGTGCGAATCTTCGCACCCGGCCTCTTTGTGTTCTAGCGATATCGCAGCCATTTGACAGAGTAACGGCAAATGGGCCGGGAACAAGGCACAAGAACGTGGCTCCACATCGTAAAGCCACCCCAGACCTTATTCGGCGGCCGTCTTGGGAGCGTGGGCGGCATCCAGTTCCTGCTGGAGGCGCTCTTCCTCGTGAATGCGGGGCTTGGAAAAGCGGGCAATCAGCAAATAGGCAACCGGAGTCAGGTAAAGCGTGACGATGGTCGCAAGACCAAGGCCGCCGACCAACACCCAGCCGAGCGCAATGCGGGCCTCGGCCCCGGCGCCATGCGCGTAGATCAGCGGCACGGCTCCGAGGATCGTGCAGATCATCGTCATCATAACCGGGCGCAGGCGAATATTGCTCGCCTCCTCGATGGCGCGGCGCACATCATGGCCGTGGTCACGCAACTGGTTGGCAAATTCCACGATCAGAATGCCGTTTTTCGCCATGACGCCCACCAGAAGCACGAGGCCGATCTGGCTGTAGATGTTGAGGCTGGAGCCCGTGAACGCAAGTGCAAAGACGGCGCAGGCGAGACCAAGCGGAACGGTTGCCATGATGGTCAGCGCCGAAAGCGGGCTTTCGAACTGCGCGGCGAGAACGAGGAAGATGATCACCAGCGCAAAGGCGAAGGTGAGCGCCATGCCGCTCGAATTTTCCTGAAGCGTGGCGGCCTCCGCCAGCGGAATGATGCGCGCGCCGGGCGGTAGAAGCGGTGCGGCAATCGCCTCGACCTGTGTGAGCGCTGTTCCAAGCGCCATGCCATCTTTGAGACCCGCGGAAATCGCCACGGAGGAAAGCTGCTGTTCGCGCGAAAGGGTTGGCACAACGGATTTCTCCGTGAGCGTCGCAATCACCGAGATCGGCACGATGCGCCCGTCCCCGGCCTTGAGGAAGATGTTTTCGAGATCCGTCGGATCGTCAATCGGGCGGGTCTGCGACATCAACTTCACCGGCAATGCCTTGCCATTGACGAAGACATCGCCGATGGAGCGCCCTTCGAGAAGCGACTGCAGCGCCTGCGAAAGCCCGTCAATATTGATACCAAGGTCGGACGCCCGCTCGCGGTCGATATTCACGGAAACCTGCGCCTGCGTCGCATCGTTGTTGAGACGCGGCGCATCAAAGCGTCCGGTCTCGTCCAGCGCCTGAACAAGCTTGTCCGCTGCCGCCTGCAAAGCCGCGCTATTGCCGCCGACAAGCGCCACCTGCAGGCCGGAACCGGCCCCGCGAATGCGCAGCGAATTGGGCTGCATCACAGTGGCGCGAAGGGCGGGAACCCGGTTCGCCGCCTGTTGTACATCGCGCACGATGGCATCCTGCGAGCGCTCGCGCTCACCCCAGGGCGCAAGCGTCAGCACCATGAAACCGCTATTGCTGCTGTTGTTCATGCCCGAAATCGAGAAGACATTGCGCACCTCGCCCGATTTGACGAGCGGGGATAGATTTTCCTCGATCCGCTGCATGCGGTCGCGGGTGAAATCAAGGCTCACCCCTTGCGGTGCCGAAACGCGAATAATGACGGTCGAGCGGTCTTCGCGGGGCATCAACTCGCTTTTGACCCCCATGAAGGTGCCAAACGCCGCCAGCGAAAAGACAACGCACACGGCAATCACAATGGCCGGGGCATTGAGGCAGGCGTTCAGTGTCCGGCGATAGAAGGCAGCAAAGCGCGTACCGAAACGCCCGAGCATCCCCGCCTCATGGGCTTTCTCGTCCATGGCCGGCAGCCGTGAGGCAAGCACCGGACAGAGCGTCAAGGCCACGATCGCCGAGAGCAGAACGGCAAAGGCCAGCACGAAGCCGAACTCGCGGAAAAGCCCGCCCACCTGCCCCGGCAGGAAGGAGAGCGGCACGAAGACGGCCGCCAGCGTCAGCGTCGTGGCCACAACGGCGAAGAACACCTCCTGTGTGCCAAGCACGGCGGCAGCGCGCGCGCCCATCCCTTCCGAACGGCGACGCACGATGTTTTCCAGCACCACGATGGCATCATCCACCACCATGCCGGTTGCCAGCACCACGGCCAGAAGGGTGAGAATATTGATCGAGAACCCGGCAAGATAGACCGCAGCCACCGTGCCAATCAGCGCAACGGGCATGGTGACAGCCGGAATGAGCGTTGCCCGCCAATCGCGCAAGAAGAGGAAAATCACCGCCACAACGATGAGCGCCGCTTCAATCAGCGCCCGCACCACCCCATTGATCGAGCCTTGAATGAACACGGCATCGTCGCTGGTGATTTTAAGCTCCGTGCCCTCCGGCAAAACCTTCTGCAGGTCCGCGACTGCCGCCTTCACGCCGTTGGAAATGGAAAGCGTATTGGATTGCGCCTGCCGGATAATGCCAAGGCCGATGCCCGTGCGTCCGTTGGAACGCAGGCTGGTGGAATTGGTGTCCGGACCGAGCGTCACCGTTGCAACATCGCCGAGCCGCACATTCGGGCTGATCAGCAGACGCTCGAAGGCGTCCGGCGTTTCGACCGTTGCCGTAGCGCGCACGATAATGTCCTGCGTCGAAGAGGTAATCGAACCGGCAGGCACGTCCAGCGCAACGCTTGAAAGCGCGCTGGCGAGATTGGCGATGGTCAGGCCACGGCTGGCAAGCGCTGCCTGATCCACATCGACGCGGAAAATCTTCTCTTGCTCGCCATAGGTCTGCACATCGGCCACACCATCCACGGCGGCCAGACGGTCGGAAATCTGGTCCTCGACCAGCGCCGTCAGGTCGTCCTGCCCAAGGGTCGTGGAGGTCACGGCCAACCGCATGATGGCATCGGAATCGGCATCCGTCTTGACGATCTGCGGCTCGTCGATCTCATCCGGCATGGCGTTGCGCACCCGCCCGATGGCATCGCGCACATCGGTGGAGGCCACGTTCACGTCAGTCTTGTCGGAGAATTCGAGCGTCACGCGGCTGCGCCCGTAGGACGATTGCGACGACATGGATTTGAGACCGGGAACACGCGCCACGGCCCCTTCCACGATCTTCGTCACCTCCTGCTCCATGGTCTGGGAGGATGCGCCGGAATAGCTGGTTGTCACCGTCACCACGGGGCGGTCGACATCCGGTAGTTCGCGCACTTCAACACCGTTGAGCGCGGCAAGGCCGGCCACGACGATGAGCGCGTTGATCACGCCCGCCAGAATGGGCCGCCGCACGAAAAGCGCGGTGAAAAGCGCTGTGCGCCCCTCATGGGCGGAACTCATGATTTCACCGCCGGGCGTTCGCCGCCGCCGTTGTCCTTGTCGCGGGGTGCATCGCTGCCGGGCAGGCGCACGGCTGCACCTTGGCGCACGCGCTGCAGGCCCTCGGTAACGATGGCATCGCCGGTCTGAAGCGCACCTTCGACCAGAACCCGGTCGGGGTTACGCTGCACAATACGAACCGGCACCTTTTCCGCCTTCATCTCCTTCGTCACCCGCCAGACATAGGCCCCGGCGGAATCCCACTGCACCGAAAGCGGATCGACCGCCGGATAGGTCTCGCCCGGAAAACTCATGGCAACGGAAAAGGCCATGCCAGCGCGCAAGACATCCCCCGCATTGGGAATGCGTGCACGCACCCGCAGCGTGCGGCTCGTCTGATCGATGCGGTTGTCGATGGCCTCGATGGCGCCGGGGAAGAGATCACCCGGACGCGCCACGGAGGTAGCCTCCACCGGCATGCCGATCTTCAGCGCATGGGAAAAGCGCTCCGGCACCCAGTAATCGACCAGAAGTTCCGAACGATCGTCCAGCGTGAGAATGGCCGATTGCGTGGTGACATTGTCGCCGGGGTTCAGTGTCACGATCCCGGCAATGCCCGAGATCGGGGCCACAATATCGCGGCGCTTGAGGTTGAGTTCCGCCGTGTCCAACGCAAGCTGGGCGGCTTCAACGGCAATGCGGGCGTTGAACACATCAAGCCGCGCCACGCTGGAGGTCATGTTGCCATAGGCTTGCGCTTTTTCGCGGGCGCTCTTCAGCGCCACCTGCGCCTGATCGCGGGCAATCAGCTGTTCGGCATTGTCGAGCCGGGCAAGCAGCGCGCTCTTCTCGATATGATCGCCGGATTTCACAAAAACCTCAGCCACCGTGCCTGCCACCTGTGGGGTGATGACGACCGACTGGATCGCCTCACCCGTGCCAATGGCCGAAAGCCGGTCGTTGATCCGCCCCGGCGCGACAGCAACCGTCAGCACAAACGGAGCCTGCTGGGCGCGCTGCCCGCCATTCTGCCCATTTGCCGCCTGCCCGCCGCTCTCGCTGCCCGGCACGGGACGGGAAACGCCAAGCTTGCTCAGAAGCGTGGACGAGGCGGGCGACAGCCCCACCCAGAGGGCGACACCGCCGAGGAGCACAACAGAGGCGAGAAGAATCTGCCTGCGCAAATTCATGGATAGCATTCTCCGCAATCGGGTGGCTTGAAACCATGCGCCGACGACGCTGGCAGGACTTCATCGCACTATTTGACCAGTGATAAAGCTACGGCAAGTCACGACGCCGTTCATTACCAAAATTTCATGCGAGGCGGCTCCCCCGCCCCACAAGGCCGCAATTCCCGTGCATGATGGCCCGTGCGGAATGAAACCAGAACGTCGCGACTGGTCTTTCCGGGCCGAATCACTACATTGAGCCGCATGATGAACGGTTTTGACGATATCCCCTTCTTCGAGGACGAGCCACAGCAGCCGAAGGCTTCAGGTGGCATTGCCGCCCGCGCCATGGCCGCCCGCGACCGCGCCCGTGCACCGGAAACGCCGGACTATCTGGCGGGCCTCAACCCGGAACAGCGCGAAGCGGTTGAAACGCTCGAAGGCCCGGTTCTGGTTCTGGCAGGTGCTGGCACCGGCAAGACCCGCGTGTTGACGACCCGCATCGCCCACATTCTGTCAACAAACCGCGCCTACCCGTCGCAAATCCTCGCCGTGACCTTCACCAACAAGGCCGCCCGCGAAATGAAGGAGCGCATCGCGCTTCTGGTCGGCGGTGCGGTGGAAGGCATGCCATGGCTCGGCACGTTCCACTCGATTGGCGTGAAGCTGCTGCGCCGCCATGCCGAACTTGTCGGCCTGTCGTCCGATTTCACCATTCTCGATACGGATGATGTGATCCGCCTCATCAAGCAACTCATTCAGGCTGAGGGGCTCGACGACAAGCGCTGGCCCGCCAAGCAGTTTGCCGGTCTGGTGGATGGCTGGAAGAACAAGGGGCTTGGCCCCGCCGAAATTCCCGAAGGCGACGCCCGCGCCTTTGCCAATGGCAAGGGCCGTGAGCTTTATGCCGCCTATCAGGAGCGGCTGAAAAGCCTGAACGCCTGCGATTTCGGCGATCTCCTGATGCATCCGATCAAGATCTTCAAGAAGCACCCGGATCTCCTGAAGGAATACCACGCCCGTTTCCGCTACATTCTGGTGGACGAGTATCAGGACACCAACACCGCGCAATATATGTGGCTGCGCTTGCTCGCACAGCGCCCCAAGGGCGAACCGCAAAACGTCTGCTGCGTGGGCGATGACGACCAGTCGATCTATGGCTGGCGCGGCGCGGAAGTGGACAATATCCTGCGTTTCGAGAAAGACTTTCCCGGCGCGAAAGTCATCCGCCTTGAGCGCAACTACCGTTCCACCGAGCATATTCTCGGCGCAGCATCGCACCTCATTACCTATAATGAGGGCCGTCTCGGCAAGACGCTTTTCACCGAGCGCCGCGACCCGGACGATGAAAAGGTTCAGGTGCACGCCGCCTGGGATTCGGAAGAGGAAGCCCGCGCCGTTGGCGAGGAAATCGAGCAGCTTCAGCGCGGCAAACACAAGCTGAACGACATGGCGATCCTCGTTCGCGCCTCCTTCCAGATGCGTGAATTCGAAGACCGCTTCGTCACGCTCGGCATCAATTACCGCGTCATCGGCGGCCCGCGCTTCTACGAGCGGCAGGAAATCCGCGATGCCATGGCCTATTTCCGCCTTGTCTGCCAACCGGCCGACGATCTGGCTTTCGAGCGCATCGTCAACACGCCGAAGCGCGGCCTTGGCGATACCACCGTGCGCCACCTGCATGACTATGCCCGCGCCCGCGACATTCCCATGCTGCGTGCCGCCGACGATATTTCCAACACCGACGAGCTGAAACCAAAGGCGCGCAAGTCGCTGTTCGACCTCGTCACCGATTTCCGCCGCTGGCAGAGCCTGCTCGAAACCATGCCGCATACCGATCTGGCCGAACAGATTCTCGAGGAATCCGGCTACACCGATATGTGGAAGAACGACAAATCAGCGGAAGCGCCGGGACGTCTGGAAAACCTCAAGGAACTCATCCGCTCCATGGATGCGTTTGAATCCATGCGCGGTTTTCTGGAACACGTCTCGCTGGTCATGGATGCCGAGCAGAACGAGAACATGGATGCCGTGTCGATCATGACGCTGCATTCGGCCAAGGGTCTGGAATTCGAAACCGTGTTCCTGCCCGGCTGGGAAGAAGGCCTCTTTCCCCACCAGCGCTCGCTCGATGAAGGCGGGCGCTCCGGTCTGGAGGAAGAACGCCGCCTCGCCTATGTCGGCATCACCCGCGCCAAGCGCCGCTGCCACATCTGGTTCGTCTCCAACCGCCGCATCCACGGCCTGTGGCAATCGACCCTGCCGTCGCGCTTCCTCGATGAATTGCCGCCACACCATGTGGACGTGGCCGAGCCGGAAACCTCCTATGGCGGTTACGGTCGCAACCCTTACGGCCAGTCGCGCTTCGATACGATTGGCGGCAAAGGGGGCGGCCAGCCGTTCGGCAATTCCTATTCCACACCGGGCTGGAAACGGGCGCAGGCCAACCAGACCGAAGCGACGCGCTCCAACTGGGGCAATCGCTCCGGCCATGCGGTGGAACGCATCGGCTATGGCGAAAGCGGGCCGCGCAGCCGCACCATTGACGGCGAACTGGTAGCCAAAAGCGCCGTCGATACGCCCTCACGCTTTTCAGCGGGCGACCGCGTCTTTCACATGAAGTTCGGCAACGGCAATGTCGTGGATGTGGAAGGCAACAAACTGACCATTGAATTTGACCGCGCCGGGCAAAAGCGCGTGCTGGATGGCTTTGTGGAGAAGGTCTGATGTCTGGGCTTGATCTGCCGGGCCTCATCGCCTGGCGCCAGCACCTGCACACCATGCCGGAGCTTTCCGGCGAGGAGGAAAAGACGGCAGCGGAAGTCGTGGCCTTCCTGTCGCGCACAAACCCCGACGAGATCATCACCGGCCTTGGCGGAACGGGTGTCGCCGTTGTCTATCAGGGGACAGAACCCGGCCCCACAATCGCCATCCGCGCCGAGCTGGATGCACTGCCGATTGAGGAAATCGGCACGCCGCCCTACCGCTCGAAGATCCCCGGCAAGGGCCACATGTGCGGCCATGACGGCCATATGACCATGGTCGCTGCCGTCGGTCAGGCACTGGGGGCCAAGCGACCCGCCCGTGGTCGTGCCGTTTTGCTTTTCCAGCCATCGGAAGAAAATGGCGCCGGTGCGGCCCGGATGATCGCCGACCCGGCCTTTGCTGCCGTGAAGCCGGACATTGCCCTTTCGCTGCACAACATGCCGGGCGTGGCCCTTGGTCATGTCTGGCTGAAGGAAGGCACGGCCAATTGCGCGTCTCAAGGCTTGAAGATCATCTTCACCGGCAAGACCGCGCACGCCTCGCTGCCGCATACCGGCCTTTCACCGGCCCCGGCCATTGCCGAACTGGTGCCCGCTCTCGGTGCGCTTTCCGGCGGCGTTCTGGGCGATGGATCGTTCACGCTTTCGACCATCACCCATATCACGGTCGGCGAACCGGCCTTCGGCATCGCCCCCGGCCATGGTGAGCTTTGGGTGACGCTCCGCACGGAAACCGATGCGGGCATGGCAGGCATAAGGGCAGAGGCGGAACGTCTGGCGCGCGATGCCGCCGCGCGCCACGGCCTGGCCGTGAGCTTCGAAACGCATGATCATTTTCACGCCTGCGTAAACCACCCGCAGGCCGTGCGCCTTCTGGCAGACGCTATGGACGCGGAAGGCGTGAACCGGATCGAAGGGGAGATCATGCGCGGCTCGGAAGACTTCGGTCGTTTCGCCACCGTGTCGAAATCGGCCATGTTCTTTCTGGGATCGGGCGAGAATCACCCTGCCCTGCACAATCCGGATTTCGATTTCCCGGATGCGCTCATTGAAAAAGGCGCGGGCATCTTTACCCGCGCCATTCGCAATCTTCTGGGCTGAAAGCGTTTTCGCTCAACCGTCCTTGCGGAAATAATCGAGCAGGTTCTTCTGCGGCTTGTCGCCACTGACATTCCGATCCGTCGAGCGGCTGACGGCGAGCGTCGGCGTGCGGCCATTGTGGCGTTCAACGATCACCATATGGGTCACGTCACCGCGCTGGAAAGCCTTGAGGAAGCGGCTGTAGTCGGCAAAGGCCACGCAGCCATGCGAATCCCCGCGACGCGCCAGAAGGTAGCTGTGAGCCAGAAGCCCGGTGCGCCCCTTGGGAGCCACGCCATCCAGCGGCGTCAGGCGAATGGCGGCAACCCCGTGGAACAGCTTTTCGCGCATGGAGAGCTTGTAGCTGCCGGGCGGCGTCGGGCCGCGCATGCTGACATGCGTGTACTTCGGGTTATCGCGCATCGGACCAATGCCGGAATGGGCTTCCAGCTTTTCGCCGTTCGGCATGTGAACAACGCCATTGGTAATGTCATAGACGGCGATCTTGGTGCCGTTATCCGGCCACGGGATCGAGCGACCGATGTTCTTCGTCGGATTGTCGGGACGCGCAAAGGCGAGAGCCTTCGGCGCATCGTCCTCTTCCGCATCGGCGCTCTGGTCAACCACCGGCTTGGCAGCGCGGGCGGGCTTGGCCGACGCTTCCGCAATGTCAGCCTTGGCAACTTCAACCGGAGTCGCGATCTGCGGACGGCGAACCGGCACCGGACCCGATTGCGGCAAGGCACCGACGCCTGCTTCGGCCACGGTCTTTTCGACCTCGACTTCGGCCATAACCTTCAGCGTATCGGCATCGACGCTGGCAATCTCCTGGGCCCCTGCCTCTTCCGGCTGGTTCCAGTCAACGGTCGACTTGGGCGCCATGGCAACCGTATCGCCAAGCGCGGCCACGAGCGCGGTGCGGATCGCATCGGCCTCGGGGCGCTTGTCGATCAGTGCGGCAATCCGGCGGTTTTCCTCATCGGCCTTCAGGGCAGATTGAAGCTTTTCGCGGACATCAACTGCATCGGGGCGCTGGCTCGTGACATGCACCAGCTGTGCATACTCCAGCCGCTCGGCCTTATCGATGGCGGATGCACCCGCCAGACGCTTGTATTTGGCGATTTTCTTCAGATGAATGACGCTGAACGGCGCATCCTGCGGCGCCACTTCGCGGGCATTGCTGACCGAGGCAAGCAAACGCCCATCGGCCGACTGCGCCATGCCATGCATCGTCGCCATGCTACCGGCGATCCAGCCGCCAAGAGCAAGTCCGATGCCGAGTATGGTCGTTCGGCTGATGATCCCCCGACGCGCCGTTTTCGTGCGGGCCGGGAACGAGCGTGCATTACCGCTCTGTGCAGATTTTTTGGCCATGATACGCGCCATCCACCCGTTACACCTTGACCACTGTTCTAACATGACACGAACAGTGGGTTACTTGAGCAAGATCAAGAACGAACCGCTTTGACGCGGCCTCCACCTTGCTCTTCTGCAGGTGAGAATGGCCAATTATGGTAACCAATCCGTTTACGCCCCCAACGATTTATTAGCTATGATTCCCGGAATACGGACCAATCAAGTCAAAATTTTAACCGGATTGCGACGGCCCATCATGCGCGAAGCCCTTGCGAGCATTCGTAGCCCTTGGCATTGTCCGGGCAGAGATGAACGAGGGAAAGCCCATGAAAGCGCTGCTGCTTGTCGATATCCAGAACGGCTTTTGCCCTGGCGGCAACCTGCCGGTGCCCGATGGTGATTCGATTGTGCCGGTGGTTAACCGCCTGATCGACAAGGGCGGTTACGACCTGATCGTCGCTTCGCAGGACTGGCACCCGGCCAATCACGGCAGCTTTGCCTCGCAGCATCCCGGCAAGGCCCCCTTTGAAATGGGCGAGCTTTCCGGCCAACCGCAAATGATGTGGCCGGACCACTGCGTTCAGGGAACACAAGACGCCGCATTTCATCCCCTGCTCGACACGGCAAAAATCGTCTACGTGCAGAAAAAGGGAGAGAACCCGGCGGTCGACAGCTATTCCGCCTTCCGTGACAACGATCACGCGGCGCTGACCGGCCTTGCCGACTACCTGAAGGCAAAGGGCGTGACCGCGCTTGATGTCTGCGGCCTTGCCACTGATTACTGCGTGAAGTTTTCGGCGCTCGATGCGGTGGACATGCTGCCGGGCGTCAAAGTGCGCTTCATCGCGGATGCCAGCCGCGGCATTGATCCGGCAGGCGTCGAAAAGGCCATCGCGGACATGGCCGCCAAGGGGATTGAAACGGTCAACAGCAGCGCGATTGTCAGCTGAATCCTACCGCTTGACGGGAAGCGGCATTTCCAGAGCCCGGATGACTTCGGAAAAGTCGTCCATCTTTTTGGAGAGCGCTGCTTCCGCATCCTGAAGCCCGCGATTGTAAAACACCGGCCCGAGCGTCACCGTCAGGAAATCCAGAACCTGCTCGGCCTGCAGTCCACCGATCTCCTGATCCAGTTCATCGGCAAAATAGCGCTTGATGGTTTCGGCGAGATAGGCCCGTTCGGCCTTGGAAAACGCAACCTCAGCCATGGCGAACGCGCTCCAGCGGTTGCGTGGCGGCCTTCAGCCACTCCTTGGCCTTCGGATCGCGCACAAGCGGCATCAGCATGTCGCGCGTGCGGGTATGGTAGTCATTGAGCCAGCGCAGCTCCTCGCCGTTGAGAAGCGCCGTCACCACCAGCCGCCGGTCGATGGGGCAATAGGTCAGCGTCTCGAAACCCAGCATCGGCTGGTCGCCGCCTTCGATGTCTTCCGCCTCACGCACATAAAGCAGATTTTCGATGCGAATGCCGAACGCACCGGGGCGATAATATCCCGGCTCGTTGGACAGGATCATGCCGGGCAGAAGCTCCTGCTGCGAGGCCCGCGAAATGCGCTGCGGCCCCTCATGCACCGAAAGATAGGAACCAACACCATGGCCCGTGCCGTGGCCATAATCGGCACCGGCCTTCCACAGCGCAATGCGCGCCAGCGGATCGAGATCAACGCCGCGCGTACCCTTCGGGAAACGGGCCGTGGAGATGGCAATCACGCCCTTCAGCACCAGCGTGAAGAAACGGCACTGCTCATAAGGCACGTCGCCAATCGCCACCGTGCGGGTGATGTCCGTCGTACCATTCACATACTGGCCGCCCGAATCGATCAGGAACATTTCGCCTTCGTTGAGCAGACGATCCGTATCGGTGGTCACACGATAATGGATGATGGCGGCATTCTCGCCTGCCCCGGAAATCGTGTCGAAGGAAATATCCTTGAGCGGGTTCTGCATGGCCTCGCCCACTCGGCGGCGGGCGTTTTCGAGCGCGGTGACGGCGGCAATCTCGCTCACGCTGCCGGGCATCTGCCCATCAAGCCAGCTCAGAAACTCGACCATGGCCGCACCATCCTGCAGATGGGCCGCCGCCGATCCATTGATCTCGACCGTGTTCTTGCAGGCACGCGGCAGCTTGGCCGGATCACCGGCTTCAATGACAACACCGCCGGCAGCCTCGATGGCGCGGGAAAGCGCATAAGGGGCCACCTCCGGGTCGATGAGGATTTTCGCGCCATCCGCTGCGATGGCGGCGAGCGCCGCCGCAAAGCTGCCGGGGCTTTTCTGCGTCGCAAGCTGCGCCAGATAGGCCTCTTCCTCAATGCCGGTCTTGCGCTTGTCGAGAAAGATTTCGGCGCTGCCATCGGCCCTGACAAGGGCACGCGAAAGCGGATGCGGGGTGTGCGGTACATCGCTGCCGCGAATATTGAACACCCAAGCAACGGAGGATGGATCCGTGATCAGCACCGCCGCTGCGTCCGCCTTTTTCAGGTCATTGGCGATGTCGAGAATCTTCTCGCGGGCCAGAAGACCGGAAACATTGGCGGCCTGAATGGAAACGCGTCCCAGCGGCTCCGCCGGGCGGTCGCGCCAGATAGCGTCCAGCGGATTGGCTTCGAGCAGTACGAGTTCGCCGCCAACGCTCACCAGCGCCTTTTCAAGCCGACGAACCTCCGCCGCCGTATGCAGCCACGGATCAATGCCAAGGCGAAACCCCTTCGGCCCATGCGTCTCGATCCATTTGGCAGGCGGTGCGCCGACCAGATCGCCACCTGTGAACACCGAGCCATCCACCTGATGGGCAAGCTGCGTCGTGTAGCGGCCATCGACAAAGACAATCGCCTCGCTCATCGTCACCAGAGCCACGCCAGCCGAGCCGGTAAAGCCGGTGAGCCAGGACAGGCGCTCGGCACAGGCCGGAACATATTCGCCCTGATACTCATCGGCGCGCGGCACGAGAAAGCCGTCGATGGCCAGTTCCTGCAGAAGCGCCCTCAGTTCCCCCACCCTCGCCTTGCCAAACTGCGGGGCCGAGGCGTTTTCGAAGGACTGGAACATGAGGACATCCTTTCCCGGATGATTGCAGATGCGAAGGCAGAGAGCTTAACGCTCCAGATGGATCGTCACCCAGCCATTGCGCCAGATGGTGCGGATATGGCGAAGCCCGGCCCCGTTATAGGCCGCGATCACCTTCCAGCGCTGGCTGGCGAGAATGCCGGACAAGATAACCGTGCCGTGTGACGAAAGATGCATGGCCAGTTCCGGCGCCATCTTCATCAGGGGCTTGGCGAGAATATTGGCGATGATCAGATCGAACGGACCATGCTGGCGGAAGGCCGCCGAGTGGAATCCCGGCGCGGTCTCGAAGGCAAGCCCCGTCGAAATGCCGTTGAGGCGGGCGTTTTCCCGCGCCACCTTGACGGCAACCGGATCAATATCCGTCGCCAGAACCGGGATCTTGCGCAGCATGCGCACGGCAATGGCCAGAACGCCGGAGCCGGTGCCAAGGTCCAGCGCATTGCGCGGCTGCTTGGCCTTCATCACCTCGGCGATCATCTCAAGGCAGCCCGCCGTCGTGCCGTGATGGCCCGTGCCAAACGCCTGACCGGCCTCGATCTCGATGGCAAGGTCGTTGGCCTTCACCTTGTCGCGGTCATGGCTGCCATGCACCAGAAACTGCCCGGCACGCACCGGCTTCAGACCTTCCAGCGAAAGGGCAATCCAGTCCTCGTCGGGGATCACTTCCATTCTGATGTCCAGACCGGGGAAGGCATCCGCAATCGCCGAGGCAAAGCGCGGGCGAACAGCCTCTTCCTCATCGCGCATCATGTAGATGGAGGCTTCCCAGATATCCTTCTTCTCATCCACTTCCATCGTGGCAAGCGCCAGATCCTCCTCGCCGAATTCAAGCGTCAGGAGTTCAAGGATCTCTTCAGCATGCTTTTCGGTGGCCGAAACGTAAAGGCGGATTTCACTCAAGGGACGGACTTTCCAGATGATCTTGATATGGGCCGAGGCTTGCCACAAACCGCGCTGGCTCGCAAGGTTCAGCCGCCGGACACTGGAGATGAAAGGGCAGGAAAACCCCTGACATCAGCCCTTTTCGATCAGCTTGCGGATCTTGGAAAGGGCGCTGTCCGTCTCCTCGCCATAGGAAATCGTGCCCTGGAACCGGCCCTTGCTGTCCAGAAGATAAACCGAGGCGGTGTGATCCATCGTATAGTCCTCGGACGGGTTCTGCTCGTTGAGCGGCACCTTGCGGGCATAGACACGGTACCCCTTGAGCACCTTGGCGATCTCGGCCGGGTCTCCGCTCATGCCGTAAACGCGCTCAGTCACACTCTTGATGTACTCGCCGAGCAATTCCGGCGTGTCGCGTTCCGGGTCCACCGTCACGAAGAAGGCATGCACCTTCTCGCCCTTGGGATCGATGTCCTGCAGCCAGCCGTTCAGTTCGAACAGCGTCGTCGGGCAGATTTCCGGGCAATGGGTAAAGCCGAAGAACAACAGCGTGGACTTGCCCCGAAGCGCTGCTTCCGTCACCGGCTTGCCATCCTGCCCCGTGAGCGTGAACGGCACGCCAAACGGCTGATCGCTCAGGGCCTGCTGTTCGCGCGTCAGCGAATAGGCGAGCCAGCCAACGACGAGAACGACAGCGGTGATGACACCGATGAAAAGCGTGCGGGATTTCTGCATGATGTCTTCTGGAAACCTTTGTTCAGGCGCGTTTCGTAGCGTGGCGAATGGATCGGCGCAAATCAACTTCGCCGTTGCGCGCAGATGTCGCAGACGCGGCGATCAAAGGCACCAGTTGATCCCATTATCGGAGAGGACGAGGAAAATCTCCGGCCCGTAACGCATCCAGGCCGCAAAAGAGAGCGCCACCAGCGCCCCGCCAGCCGCCAGCAGGCCGAGAACCAGCACAGGGCGAAAACCGGACATGTCTGCATTATTCGTCGTCATGGGACTGAGATAACATAAAGAATGCCGAATGTCTCGCAACGCCCTGTCGCACCGGCAAAATGTGATCAATGGGGCCTTCAGAAATTGCGCAAAGCATCAAGCCGCAACCCAAATCTTCACGAATGTTTAATTCGTTCTACGCCATTATAGTTCCCTAGCGGACTGAAAGGCTTTGGTGAACGGCCTGGCAATGCCCCTCCCCCTGGTGAGCGCGGGCGGCACAGTCAATGACATGATGTCTGCCGGATTTTCCGGACCGCGAGATCTCCCGTCCTTGGCATTTTGCGTACCGTCTTATTCGGTCGGAGGAATTTCGTAACATGAACACCGCGGTCAAGCAGTCCAGCGCACAGCTCGAAATCGTATCCTTCCACCTGGGCGATCAGGAGTTCTGCATCGACATCATGGCGATCCGCGAAATTCGCGGTTGGGCGCCGGTGACCCCGATGCCGCATACCCCGCCTTACGTTCTGGGCCTCATCAACCTGCGTGGCGCCGTGATCCCCGTGATCGACATGGCCTGCCGCCTTGGCATGAAGCCGACCGAACCGTCCGAACGTGCCGCCATCATCGTCACCGACATCGCTGGCAAGCTGGTGGGTCTGCTCGTCGAACAGGTTTCCGACATGATGACCATCCGTTCGGATGATCTTCAGCCGGCTCCGGAAATCATCCCCAATGCGCAGCGTGATTTCTGCCGCGGCATCGTCGCGCTCGAAAAGAACATGATCTGCTTCCTGAACCTCGACACGGTGATTGCGGACGAACTGGCCGCTGCGGCCTGATCACGTCCTTTCAAAGGCTCCACCGCCTGGGCCGCGACGTCTCGAAAGAGGCCTCGCGGCCTTTTGTATTCAGGCGGTGGCTTCGCCTCGAAAGGGGCAATTCGATGGCAGAGAACAAAACTCACAAAATTGTGAAAACATATTAGATTCAAAACATTACGGCGATTTAACAATAAAATTCTGGAACTTTGTGCCGGGCAGGCGCATTTCTCTTTTGTCCGAAGCGAACGACGCCAAGGACTTCCGATCAAGAGGACGCGACGACTTTTTCCCAAGACGTGAAGCCGCCGCTTGAAACAAGGAGAAATGCCATGAATACCGCCATCAAGCTCACCCTCGCCGCAGCCCTTGCCACCGCCGGCATGGTCCCGCTCGCCTACGCCGCTGAAACCGCAACGCCCCATGTCAGCATCGTCTATATTGACACGCTGAGCGATGATGGCGACGGCACGGCCTTCGACGCGCTCTCCAACAAGGCCATGCATCCCGACATGACCCAACAGGCTCAGGCCGAAGCCAAGAGCAATGAAAAGATCGCCTCCACGCTGAAGATGCAGCAGATCAATACGGATGATGTGGTGCAGATCGACACCGCCGCCAATGGTGGCAAGATCGTCTACGTGCGCTGACGCTACCATCCCGGACACGGATCGGCCTCCCCCAGCCGCTCCGTAACCTCGGACGAAACAGGCCCCGGTTGATGACCGGGGCCTTTTGTTATTCGGGCTTGCCCTTGGTCCAGTTCACCTGCTGACCAAACAGCGGCACCGTCGAGATGGCCATTTTGGCCGAACCATCCGTCAGTTCACGGGTGTGAACAAGATAGATCAGCGTATCGTTCGTCTTGTCGTAGATGCGGTTGATCACCAGCTTCTTCCAGATGAGCGACATGCCCTCGCGAAACACCTCTTCGCCATCCTTGGAAAGATCGATGTCGCCGATGGTGATCAGGCCGGTCTGGCGGCAGGCGATCGAAGAGTTGGACGGGTCTTCGAACCAGTTGCCGTTCTTCAGACGGTCGAGCATCCCGCGGTCGAAGTAGCTGACATGGCAGGTCACGCCCTCGATCTTCGGGTCATGAAAAGCCTCGATGACGATATCATTGCCCATCCAGTCGACGCCGACCTCGCCCACCTCTTCAGCCTGCGCCGGAAGAACGGCAGCGGCAGAAAGCGCAAGCGCCGAGAGCAGGAAACGGAAACGAGACAACATGGCAGCAATCCTTTGGAGTGTTCTCTCACAAAGATATGATCGCGCTGCTGCAATGCAAGAATGGCTCAGGAAAAATGCAGATGCGCCCGGATCGGCAGGTGATCGGAGGCGACCCGCGCCAGCGGGCTGTCATGCACCTCCACCCGGCGAATAAGATCGCTGCGGTTGGCCATGATACGATCAAGGGCGAGCAGCGGCAGACCGGCGGGAAAACTTGGCACGGCTTGAGCGACCGAAAAGGCTGGCTGCAATTCCCGCAAGGCCGATCCCTTGCCAAGCCGCCATTCATTGAGGTCCCCGACAAGCAGGGTCGGACAATCCTGCCCCTCCTCAAGGATTTTAAGGATACGCTGCGCCTGCTGACGCCGCGAATGACGCAGAAGACCGAAATGCGCGGCGATGATGCGCAGTTCCAGCCCGTCCTTGAGTTCCAGTTCCGTCACCAGCGCGCCGCGCGGCTCAAGTCCCGGCAGACGCACCGGCGTCAGTTCCCGCACCAGCCCATGACGAAAGAGCAGCGTATTGCCGTGAAAACCATGCGCCTGCGCCGATATGCTCAGCGGCACGCGCGTCAGCCCCGTTTCGCGCTCCAGCCAGGCGAGATCCAGCAGCCCCGTGCGTTCGCCAAAGCGCGTATCCGCCTCCTGCAGGGCAACGATATCGGCATCGAGTTCGCGGATCACATGGGCCGTTCGAGCCGGATCAAAACGCCGGTCGCGGCCAACGCATTTATGGACATTATAGGACGCCACGACCAGATCGGCTGAGTGATGGGACGGGTTTTGCGCGGTGGCAATGCGCCGCCCATGCCGCTCGCGCAAGGTCGCGAGAATGCGCCTTGGCAAACTGTCCACCCGGCTGTTCGGCATCGTCGTCCCCGCTTGTTGGCGTTTTTCAGTCTCTCTTACCCCGTCAAACGCTTCTTCTGCGTTACAAATATGGCGATCCAAGCCACAAAAGACGCTCGATAAGCCGCACGGCAAAAGGCCGTGCCTGCAGTTCCTCCAGATTGACCTGACGCGCATCGGCAATCGCGGCATCGATGCGCCGTTCGATGGCTCCGGCAAATTCGCTGTCATAAACTTCCAGATCAATCTCGAAGTTCAACCGCAGCGACCGGCTGTCGAGATTGGACGATCCGGCATAGGACCAGCGCCCGTCGATGGTCAAAAGCTTGGAATGGTTGAAGGTGCCGGTGGAACGCCAGATGCGGCAGTAGTTTTTCAGGAACTGATCGAACTGCGCCGTCATGGCCCGGTCGACCAGCACCAGATTGGACACGCCGGGAACAACAATATCGACCGTCACCCCGCGCCGCGCCGCCGTCGTCAGCGCCGCGATCATATCACGATCCGGCAGAAAATAGGGGGACATGATGCGGATCGACGAACGCGCCACTGAAAATGCGCCCATCAGAAGCTTGGCATTGGTTTCAACGCTCTTGTCCGGCCCGGAGGGCACAGCACGGATGACGACCGGCGCTCCGGGCTGCGTCTGCGGATCGGCAATGCGCCAGGCATCACCGTCCAGCGCCTCGCCACTGGCAAATTTCCAGTCAGCGGCGGCGATGAAAAAGAGATCGGCCACCACCCGCCCCTCAATACGGAAATGCGTATCGATCAGGGCCTTGTCGCCGTTCAGCCGATGCGAAAACCCGGCGCGAATATTCATGCCGCCGCTGAACGCCACCCGCCCGTCAACAATCAGGATTTTGCGGTGGGTACGAAGGTTAGCGTAGGGCAGCCGCAGCCCCATCACCACGTTTCCATTGAAAACATCGACCGCCACGCCGCCGCGTTTCAGCCGCGACAGGATCGTCGGTACCGAGTAGCGAATGCCGACCGCATCGATCAGCACCCGCACCTCGACGCCGCGCTTGTGAGCGGCAATCAGGCAATCGGCCAGGTCGCGACCGATTTCGTCCCGGTCGAAAATATAGGTTTCAAGCAGGATCGAGCGGTCTGCCGCGTTGATCGCCTCGCGCATCGCCGCATAGGCCTCATCGCCCGTTTCCAGCATGCGGATCGTATTGCCAGTTGAAAGATGGTGCGCCGTCACCCGGTTGCCCAGTACCATCAGCGAGGCAAAGCGACGGCCGAAATCCCGGGTAATCGCCTCCTCGGAAACATCATAGCGGGCGATATGGCCGGGCGGTCCCGGCAGCATACGCTGCCATTGCATGCCGATATTGGAACGGCGGATGCGGTTGACCCCGGCCATCATGTAAAGCGCCGCCCCGACGATGGGCGACAGCATGATGACGCCGAACCAGCCGACAGCGGAGCGAACCTCATCCTTGGTCATCGCCGCATGCACAGCGGCAATCGTGCCGACAACGAAGGAAAACACCGCCAGAATATGCGGCCAGTAATGCGAAAGCAGATCCATATTGCGAATATAGATCGTCCCGGATGAAAATGAACAGCGTCGAGCCGCGCTTTCTCAAGCGATCACTTCAAGTTCACTTCATTCGGCAGGTGCAAGGCTCATAGGAATGGCCAACGAAACGCCCGGGCTTCATGCCGATCTTGCCGGGGATCGCGGCCACACTGGCCACCTTCAGCGTTCGGGCAATGTCCAGCGCCGCAGCGGCACAGACCGCTGCATCTTCTGCCGCATTATGATGCACGAAGCGCAGGCCGAGATGATCGGCAATCACGTTCAGCCGATGCGAGGGAAAGTGCGGCCAGACCTTTTGCGCCATCTTCAGGCTGCACAGATAGGTGAGCGACGGATAAGGCTGGCGATAGGCATCGAGCGACGAGCGCCAGACACTGAAATCGAACGCCGCGTTATGGGCAATCATCGTTGCCCCGGCAAAGTCATCGGCAAATTCGTCCATGACCTCGGGAAACTCGCCCGCATCCTCCACCTGTTCCGGGCGAATGCCGTGAATAGCGATGTTGAAGGAGGAAAAGCGCATATCCTTGGGGCGGATCAACCGCTCCTCGACCCGCGTCACCTGCCCGTTTTCAATCCACGCCAGACCGACCGAACAGGCACTGGCACGCTGCTCGTTGGCCGTTTCAAAATCGATGGCGATGGTTTTCAAGGTCTGCCCTGCCGGTTCGCTGTTGCGTTGCTGGCATAGGCAGGAATCGCCCTGATTGCAAATGATCACAGGCCACGGAACCCGCGATTTCGGCATCTCTTCACAACGCTTCGATCATGAAATCCCGAAAAAGCGCCACCGGCGGCGGCGGCGCGGCATCGCGTCCGTGGAGTTTAAGCGCCATCGCGCCAAGCGGTGGAAAACCGCTCGTATCCGCAGCCAGAACCACCAGATCATCCGGCTTACTCTCCGTGGCCCGCACAGTGACACCAAGCCCGGCGCGCACCGCCGCCCAGATGCCGGCAAGGCTGGGGCTGGCAAACACATGCCGCCATGAAATGCCCGCCGCATCAAGCGCCGCAATCGCCGCCGAACGGAAGGCGCAGGGCGCATCAAAGGCAATGAGCGGCAACGGTTCCCCGGCTTTGAGGGCAAACCCCGGCGCGCCGATCCAGCCAAGGGGACGCTCGCCAAGCATCTGGCAAGGACCAGCTTCACCGTCTCCGGCATTCCCCCATGTCAACGCCAGATCAAGATCACCGCGCCCGAGTATCGCCAACAGCGGACCGGAGCGATCCGCCCGCGCCTCGATTCGCACCTTGGGGTGGCGCGCCGCAAACCGCCCGAGAAGCCCCGGCAATGATCGCTCGGCAAAGTCTTCGGGCATGCCGACGCGCAACCACCCCTCGACCCCTTCACCACCACCCAGAGCGAACACCGCCTCATCGTTCAGATCAAGAATGCGCCGCGCATAGGAGAGGAGAAGTTCGCCCTCTTCGGTCAGCGTCAGCCCCCGGCCCTGCCGCGCCAGAAGCACCTGCCCGGTCTGCTCCTCGAGCTTGCGCAATTGCAGGCTGATCGCCGAAGGCGAACGCCCCAACTGTTCCGCCGCCTTGGCAAAACTCCCCTGCGAAACCCCGGTGACGAAGGTTCGCAGCACATCCATATCGAGGTTGATGTTCCGTGCCATTATTCAGTTTATCCAAACTGAGAATTATAAATTACGAAATTTTCAAAACAATCATGAGAGGGCAGGATCAGCGTGTCAAGAAAACCATTCCAGGGAGACCCAAATGCCCTTCGTCCATATCCGTATTGCCGGAAAGACGCTTTCCACCGCCGAAATGGCTGCACTTCAGGAGGATCTCGCCGATCTGATGGAGCGTGTTCTCCACAAGAAGAAGTCACTCACAGCGATCTTCATCGAGGAGGTCACGATCAAGGGCTGGGGCGTCGGCGCTGCCCCGGTTCCGGTGGCCGCGCATCTGGAAGTCGCCATCACGGCAGGCACGAACACCAGCTCGGAGAAAGCCGCGTTCATCGCCGCCGCCGCGCAGGTGCTGAAGCGTCTGTGCGGCGATCCGCTGCCGGTCGCGACCTATGTCATTCTTCGTGAAATCGACGCCGAAAGCTGGGGTTATGACGGCCAGACTCAAGCCGCCCGCCGTTTGACCGCAATGGCCTGAGGACCCTCAACCGCCAATCAGCGCCAGCCACTCATCCTCATCCATCGTCTGAAGACCAAGTTCGCGGGCCTTGTCGAGCTTCGACCCTGCCCCCGGACCGGCGACGACAATATCGGTTTTCTTGGAAACCGAACCGGCAACCTTTGCCCCCAGCGCTTCGGCGCGCGCCTTGGCTTCGTCGCGCGTCATCTTTTCCAGCGAGCCGGTAAAGACCACGGTCTTGCCCGCCACGGGGCTACCCTCGCTCTTCGGCTGTTCAGCCGCCTGCGGGCGGACCTCGGCCAGAAGCTTGTCCACAACGGCCAGATTGCGCGGCTCCTTGTAGAATTCCACGATGGAGCGCGCCACGACCTCGCCAATGCCGTCAATAGCGTTCAACTCCGTCCAGGCTTCGCTGCCCGGTTCAGCTGCCGCCTTCATGCCAGCCTCGAAGGCCTCATAGGTGCCGTAGGAGCGTGCCAGAAGCTTCGCCGTCGTCTCGCCCACATGGCGAATGCCGAGCGCAAAAATCAGCCGGTGAAGCGCGATATCGCGCCGCGCCTCGATGGCGTCGTATAGCTTGGTGACACTGACGCGTCCGAACCCATCGACATTCTCAAGCTTGGTGAGCGACGCCTGCTGACGCTGACCAAGCGTGAAAATCTCCGGCGCGGTGCGGATCTGCATGGCCGGGTCTTCGCTCTCGAAGAAGAAATCGATCTGCTTCGTGCCCAGCCCCTCGATGTCAAAGGCGTTGCGCGAAACGAAGTGCTTCAGATGCTCCACCGCCTGCGCACGGCAGACAAAACCGCCCGTGCAGCGCGTTACCGAATCCGCCTTGCCGGTCTTTTCGTTGACTTCACGCACCGCATGGCTGCCACACACCGGGCAGGTCTTCGGGAAGACATAAGGCTCAGCGCCCGCATCACGCTTTTCCGGCACGATATCGACAATCTGCGGGATCACATCACCCGCCCGCTGCACGATCACCCAGTCGCCGACGCGGATATCGCGCGCCTCGCGGATGGCCTCACCGGAATTGCCGATGCCCTTGATATAGTCTTCGTTGTGAAGCGTGGCGTTGGTCACGACCACACCGCCCACCGTGATCGGCTCCAGCCGTGCGACCGGCGTCAGCGCGCCGGTGCGCCCCACCTGAATGTCGATACCGAGAAGCCGCGTCATTGCCTGTTCGGCGGGGAATTTGTGCGCCGTTGCCCAGCGCGGGCTGCGCGAGCGAAAACCGAGCCGCTCCTGCAGGTCGAGGCGGTCCACCTTGTAAACCACGCCGTCAATATCATAGTCGAGATCGGCGCGCTCATCGCCAATGCGATGATATTGCGCCAGAAGCTCCGCTACGGAATGAACCCGCGCCATCAACGGGTTGACCGGGAAACCCCAGTCGCGAAAGCGCTGCACGATGCCCCATTGCGTATCGGCCAAGGGTTCGGAAACCTCGCCCAGCGCATAGGCGAAGAACTTCAGACGCCGCGCCGCCGTCACCTTGGCGTCCAGCTGGCGAAGCGAACCGGAGGCCGTGTTGCGCGGGTTCACGTAAAGCGGCTTGCCATCCGCCTCCATCTGGGCGTTGAGCGCCAGAAAGTCGCTCTTGGCCATATAGACCTCACCGCGCACCTCCACCACGTCCGGCGCATCGGAGGGCAGCGTGTGAGGCACATCGGCGATGGTCATCACATTGGCGGTCACGTTTTCGCCGGTCGTGCCGTCGCCCCGCGTCGCGGCCACCGTCAGGCGGCGCTTCTCGTAACGGATCGACATGGAAAGCCCGTCAATCTTCGGCTCGGCGGTCAAGGCGATAGAATCATCCGGCAAGACGCCAAGGAAACGATACACCGAGGCGACAAATTCGCTGGCCTCCTCGTCGGAAAACACGTTATCGAGCGACAGCATCGGCCGCGCATGGGTGACCGCCGAGAAGGTAGCGAGCGGTGTCGCACCCACCCGCTTCGAGGGGCTATCGGCGCGAACGAGATGCGGAAAACGGACTTCCAGCGCATCATTGCGCTTCTTCAGCGCATCATACTCCGCATCCGAAATCTCCGGGGCATCCTTGCCGTGATAGAGCGCATCATGATGAGCGATCTCGCTCGCCAGCGCCGCAAGCTCCGCTGCAGCCTCAAGCTCCGTCAACGTTTCGACAGGAAGTTTCTCGTTCGACATGAAAGCCTCGTGCGTTCTCACCTCGCAACGTTCTATGGCCAATCCCGACGAATGCAACACGGTTTTGCTCGCCATCGCGATTTCCCCAAAACCGTTTGGCGAACACGTTTGAATAAGCCATCGTGACAGATATGAAATGATGTTCTTTCAGCCCGGAGCGGGTTCATTCGAGGATCAAAACCGATGCCCGCCTTTGATGTCCTTCTGGCGTTTGCCGTAACGACAGCCCTCTTCGCCTTCATTCCCGGTCCGGCCATGTTCTATGCCGCCGCACGCACATTGGCAGGCGGAAGGAAGGCCGGGCTCATGGCCGTGCTTGGCATCCATCTGGGCTCCTACATCCATATTATCGCGGCGGCGGCGGGCCTTTCCTTCCTGTTCCACGCCGTTCCGGTTGCCTATTCGCTAGTGAAACTGGCGGGCGCGCTTTACCTGATCTGGCTGGGTTTCTCGATGATCCACAGCAAGACTGAAAACCCTCAAAGCACGGAAAAGGACGCGGCAAGATCGGCGCGATCCGCCTTTATCCAAAGCGTGACCGTCGAGGTCCTGAACCCGAAGACCGCAATCTTCTTTGTGGCGTTCCTGCCTCAGTTTATCGACAGTGCGGCCAGTTTTCCCGTGTGGCTGCAGTTTGCCATCTTCGGTATCGCGATCAACGCGATTTTCACCTTCGCCGATGTGGTGAGCGTCCTGATCGCGTCCATGATCATGAAACGGATGAAACAATCCGGAACGCTACAGAAGGTGACGCAAAGGCTGGGTGGCACGATCCTCGTCGGCCTCGGTGCGCATCTCGCACTTCAAAAAAGCTGAGGACCGCCTATTCGCCTTAATCCCTGGCGGCCAAAAGCTTGGCGGCGGCGGCACGTGCTTCGTCGGTGATTTCGGCACCGGCCAGCATACGGGCAATTTCCTCGCGTCGGTGATCCGGCTCCATGGTCGTCACACGGGTGGCGATGCGCACCGCGTCACCTTCCACAGGCCCCTTGGCAATAAGAAGATGGGTCGCCGCCCGCGCGGCCACCTGCGGCGCGTGGGTGACGGACAGCACCTGCACCGTGTTCGAAAGGCGTTTCAGCCGCTGGCCGATGGCATCCGCCACCGCACCGCCAACGCCCGTATCGATTTCGTCAAAGACCAGCGTCGGGGCCGAGCCGCGATCGGCAAGCGCCACCTTGAGCGCCAGCAGGAAGCGCGAAAGCTCGCCGCCCGACGCCACCTTCATGATCGGTCCGGGGCGCGTGCCGGGGTTGGTCTGAACGTGGAATTCCACCGTATCGATGCCCTCGGCCCCGGCATTCTCCGAGTCTGAGGCCACTTCCACCATGAAGCGGGCGCGTTCAAGCTTCAGCGCCGGCAGTTCGGCCATCACCGCTTCGGCAAGGGCTGCCGCTGCGTTGCGCCGCTTGTCGGAGAGCGATAGCGCCGCCTGCCGGTAAACGACAGACGCCGCAGCCACCTCGCCTTCCAGCTTTTTCAGCCGGTCCTCACCCGCATCGAGATCGGCTAAATCGGACACCATCTTTTCGGCGAGCGCCGGAAGCGCCGTCACCGGCACGGAATATTTGCGCGCCGCCGCCCGCAGGGCAAAGAGACGCTCCTCCACCCGCTCCAGTTCACGCGGATCAAACTCCGTGCGGCGCAGAGCGGCCTCCACCTCCATTTGGGCGCTGGAAAGAATGTCGAGCGCCTGATCGAGCAGCGACACCGATTCTTCCAGAAGGCCCGGCGCTTCGTGGCTCTTGCGCTCGAGACGGCGCATCAAAGAAGCAATCTGCGGTACGGGCGACGCCGTACCGTTCAGAAATTCGCTGGCCTCGGCAATATCGGAGGCAACGCGCTCCACCTTCATCATGCGCGAACGGGCTTCGGCCAGTTCGTCCTCCTCGCCATCGACGGGGGAAAGCGCCTCAAGCTCCTCGACCGAGGCGCGCAGGTAATCGGCTTCGCGCGCTGCGGCTTCCACCTTTTCGCGATGTTTTTTGAGCGTCCGCTCGGCGTCGCGCCATGTGCGATAAAGCCCGGAAAGGCCCGCCACATCCTCGCCTAAACCCGCAAAGGCATCGATGAGGGCGCGGTGCGTATCGGTATCTGTCAGCGCCCGGTCGGCATGCTGGCCATGAATTTCAACAAGGTGACGCCCGGCGTCACGCATCAACTGCACGCCAACCGGCTGGTCGTTCACATAAGCCTTGGTGCGACCATCGGCCGATTGCACGCGGCGGAAAATCAGGTCGCCATCGTCGTCAATGCCGTTTTCCCGCAAGAGAAGCCGGGCCGGGTGATCCATGGCCACGTCGAAGACGGCCGTCACCTGCCCCTTGTCTTCGCCATGGCGCACAAGCGAGCCATCGCCACGCCCGCCAAGGGCGAGCGACAGACTGTCGAGAAGAATGGATTTACCGGCCCCGGTCTCGCCGGTCAGCACGGAAAGGCCCTTTTCAAAGGCAAGATCAAGCCGCTCGATCAAGACAATGTCGCGGATCGAAAGCTGGATCAGCATGGCGTTTCCGAATTCACGCGCCGACGAGTTTCTTGCCTGCGCGCGAAATCCACGAGCCGGTGTTTTCGCGCGGCTCATGACCGCCGCTCTTCAGGAGCTTGAACGTATCGGCGTACCAGCGGCTGTCCGGATAGTTCTGGCCGAGAACGGCACCCGCCGTCTGCGCCTCATCCACCAGACCCATGGCGTAGTAGGATTCAGCCAGTCGCGCCAGCGCCTCTTCCACCTGGTTGGTATTGCCATACTGCTCCACCACCACGCGGAAGCGCGAAATGGCAGCGAGATATTCCTTGCGCTCGAGATAGTAGCGACCGATCTGCATTTCCTTGCCGGCCAGCTGGTCGCGCGCAAAGCGGATCTTGGCCTGCGCATCGTCCACATATTCCGAATCGGGGAAGTTGGTCACAACCTTCTGCATCGCATCGATGGTCTTCAGCGATGCGCTCTGATCCTGCGTCACGCTAACGATCTGGCGCGAATAGGCCAGACCGATCAGGTACTGCACATAGGCGCTGTCTTCGGAGCGCGGGTACTGCTGCATGTAGCGCGTACCCGTGGTGACAGCCTCTTCCGAACGGCCCAGGCGATATTTGGTGAACGTGCTCATCACCATGGCCTTGCGAGCCCAGTCGGTGAAGGGGTTTTGTTGCTCGATGGCGTCGAACTTGCGGGCGGCTTCCGCCGTCTTGCCTGCCTTCAAGTTGGCAAGGCCCTGATTGTAGAGCACTTCCGGCGGATCGCCGTCCGGCACCAGCTTCGTGATGTCGATATCCTTGTCGGACTGGCAAGCCGTAAGCGCAAACCCGGCCCCGCCGAGCGCAAGGGTCAGCATGGCTGCCCGCATCATGGTCTTCGTCACGCCGGAATATGCATTGCTCATAGAACAGGTCCCGATTGCCGCGCTCTGCACGGCTTCACTCAACAGCTTGCGTTTCTAGCCATAAACAACAGCCAAGAGCAACGCAATGGTAGGGCATTTACGCATTTTTGTGGCGAGATCGCAAACCGCCCGCTTTTTCCGCGCCATACCCCAAGAAAAATCCCGCGGAGCAGAAGCCCCGCGGGATCATAAAAGCAAAAATCCAAGGTCAGCCTCAGGCCTCGGCAAGCCACGGCGAGAAGCCCGGCACGTTGACCGCGACAAACTCGACGGCGCGGGCGCGCTGGCTGCGGGCCGGAGCCTCGACAACCTCATAGGCCGACGTATCGGACAGAAGAGCCTTGAGCGCCACGGCATTGACCTTGTGGCCGCCGCGATAGGAGCGGTAGCAACCGATGAACTGCGCACCGGCCAGCGCCAGATCGCCCACGGCATCCAGCGTCTTGTGGCGAACGAACTCGTCCTTGTAGCGCAGGCCTTCAACGTTGACGATGGAGTTGTCGTCGGAGATGACGACCGAATTCTCAAGCGAGGAACCCAGCGCGAAACCGGCAGCCCACAGGCGCTCCACATCGCGCATGAAACCAAAGGTGCGGGCGCGCGACAGTTCTTCACGGAACGTCGTGGCGGTCAGATCGCCTTCCCACTTCTGGCGACCGATGGCCGGGCAATCGAAATCGATCTCGACTTCAAAGCGGGTGCCGTCATGCGGGCGGAATTCGGCCCAGCTGGCCCCCTGCTCGATGCGAACCGGCTTGATCACGCGAATGTAACGGCGCTTGACGCCGAGCGACACCGTACCCACCTGTTCGATGGCATCGATGAACATGCGCGACGAACCGTCCATGATCGGCATTTCGGCGGAATCGACTTCAACGATCACGTTGTCGATGCCCATGGAGTAGAGCGCCGCCATCACATGCTCGATGGTTGCGACCGAACGGGCGGGCGTGAAACCGAGAACGGTGGAAAGGTCCGTTGCCCCGACCTGCGACGACACGGCCTTGAGTTCGATCACATCGCCATTGGGATAGGTGCGGTTAAAAACAACACCCGTACCGGCTTCCGCCGGGTGGAAAGTCAGAGAAACGCGCGCCCCGGAGTGAACACCAATACCGGACAGCGTGACAGGCTCGGCGATGGTCGTTTGAAAACCCAGCAATCCCAGAGACATGCAATTCTTCCTGCTCGTTCGAAGCGAAAGCCAAGCCTCCGCTTCACCCCCTCGTCCCCCAAGGACGATCCGCAAGGCAGTTCATCCGCCATGCAAGTTCTGAGTCTCTAGATACGCCGCCGACTGTCTCAAGGAAAATCACTGTTTCTTTCCGAATGTTACGAATCCATCACGTTGAAAAGAAAGAGTTTATTAAGATTTTCACAAAGCCTGAAACAAAGCGCCCGGCCATCACTGACCGGGCGCTTTTGAACGAGTCGGATTGTTTAATCGATCAGTTGGTCTGGCGGCGCAGGAAGGCCGGGATTTCCAGCTGGTCGTCTTCGCTCATCGTAGCCTTCGGCACGACGCGGCCCTGATCATCGAGATTGCCGCGACGCGGTGCGTAGAGGCTGGCCTCTGCCGAAAGCGGACGGCGCTGGGCCGATGCCTGCGGAGCCGCCGCCGGAGCCTGAGCCGGAGCAGCTTCTTCCTCAGCGTGACGGCCAAGCGAAGAGGTGATGCGACGCAGGAGACCCATCGGGCCGCGCTCTTCACCATGCGTTGCAGCCGGATGCTGACGCTGTTCCATCTCGGCCTTCACCACCGGGGAAAAGTCTTCGATGGTCGGCATACGAACCTGTTCAACCGTCTGGCGAACCACCGGAGCAGCCGGTTCAGCGCGGAAGCTCGGCTCCACATGCATGGACGGGGCTGCCGGAGCGGCGTTCATCACCGGCTGGGCCGGGGCGGGGCGAAAAACCGGGGCATGGGCCTGCTGAACCGGAGCAGCCGGAGCGACGGGGGCGGCAGCCGCCGGAGCCATCGAACCGAACAGGCGGCTCTGCGGACGGAATTCATCCTGGGCCGGAGCAGCAGGAGCAGCCGCAACCGGAGCCGGGGCAAAAGCCGGCGCGTGGTTGATAGCGATTTCAAGCTCGCGTTCCATATCGGCTTCCGCCGTGCGGATCGCTTCTGCAATCGGGTCAAAGGCCGGGGCCTGAGCAACCGGAGCGGCAGCCTGAACCGGAGCATGAACCGGGGCCGGTGCCATGGTGACAGGAGCCGCCTGAACCGGAGCCGGAGCAACAGCGGCAGCCGGACGAAGCATCGGCTTCATCGCAGACGGAGCCGGACGATATTCGGACCCACGCGTTTCAATCGGCTTGGCAGCGGCGGCGCGGTCAATGCCCGTGGCAACGACCGACACGCGGATCAGGCCTTCGAGCGCTTCGTCGAAGGTTGCGCCGAGGATGATGTTGGCATCCGGGTCCACTTCTTCGCGAATGCGGGTCGCAGCTTCGTCCACTTCGAACAGCGTCATGTCGCGGCCGCCGGTGATGGAGATCAGGAGTCCCTGAGCACCCTTCATCGAGGCATCGTCAAGCAGCGGGTTGGCAATGGCGGCTTCGGCGGCCTGCATGGCGCGACCGGGGCCGGAAGCCTCGCCCGTGCCCATCATGGCGCGACCCATCTCGCGCATCACCGAGCGAACGTCGGCGAAGTCGAGGTTGATCAGGCCTTCCTTGACCATGAGGTCGGTGATGCAGGCAACGCCCGAGTAAAGCACCTGGTCCGCCATGGCGAATGCGTCGGCGAAAGTGGTCTTGTCATTGGCGATGCGGAAGAGATTCTGGTTGGGGATGACGATCAGCGTATCGACCGACTTCTGCAGTTCCTGAATGCCGGATTCGGCAAGGCGCATGCGGCGCTGGCCTTCGAAGTGGAACGGCTTTGTCACGACGCCAACGGTCAGGATACCCTTGTTGCGGGCAGCCTGCGCGACAACCGGAGCAGCACCCGTGCCGGTGCCGCCGCCCATGCCTGCGGTCACGAAGCACATATGCGTGCCGTTCAGGTGTTCGATGATCTCATCGATGCATTCTTCAGCGGCAGCGCGGCCCACTTCGGGCTGCGAACCGGCACCGAGGCCCTGCGTCACATGGGCGCCGAGCTGGATGATACGGTCGGCCTTGGTCATGGTCAGCGCCTGCGCGTCCGTATTGGCGACGACGAAATCGACGCCTTCAAGACCCGCGGTGATCATGTTGTTGACGGCGTTGCCGCCGCCCCCGCCAACGCCGAAAACGGTGATGCGCGGCTTGAGTTCGGTAATGTCCGGCTTCTGCAGCTTGATGGTCATTGCTTCCAGTTCCTTCTCTTCCTGGCCGCATCGCCACGCGGGCCAGATATCTTTCAACTCTTGTTAAACGAAGCGCCCCTCACCTTTTGAGAGAGCGCTTTGCTTAGAAACTTTCCCGGATCCACCGTCCGACCCGTGCGACGCGACCGCCGCCGGACAGAAGGCCAGACCCTGCATGCGCGGCGTGGGTTTCCACGTCCGCCACCTGCGGATAGATCATCAGGCCGACAGCCGTCGAAAAGGCCGGGCCCTTGGCCGCAGGCGGCAGACCGGAGACGCCCATCGGGCGACCGATCCGCACATTGCGGGCCAGAATTTTGCGTGCCGTGTCCGGCAGACCGGTCAGCTGCGATGCGCCGCCCGTCAGAACCACACGCTTGCCCACAACGGGGCTGAAGCCGGATTTCTGGATGCGGTCGCGGATCAACTCCAGCGTTTCCTCGATGCGGGCGCGCACGATGCGCGTGACCAATGAGCGCGGCACCTGCAAAGGCTGGTCGTTCTCATCATCGCCAATCGGCGGAATGGACACGATTTCGCGTTCATCGGCACCCGTCGCAACGGACGAGCCATGCACAACCTTGATGCGCTCGGCATCCTCGATGCGGGTCGAAAGACCGCGCGCCAGATCCATGGTCACGTGATGACCACCCAGACCAATGGCATCCGTGTGAACGAGACGACCTTCGGCAAAGACAGAAATCGTCGTGGTGCCGCCACCCATGTCGATGGCAGCACAGCCAAGCTCGACTTCATCATCGACCAGAGCCGCCAGACCGCTGGCATAAGGCGTTGCCACCATGCCTTCGACGGACAGATGCGCGCGGTTGATGGCGAGTTCGAGGTTCTTCAGCGCCTGACGCTCCGAAGTCACCACATGCATTTCAACGCCGAGAAGCTCGCCGAACATGCCACGCGGATCGCGAATGCCGCGCTCGCCATCCAGCGTATAGCCCGTCGGCAGCGAGTGCAGAACGGCACGTTCCTGCTTCAGCGACTGAAGGCTTGCCGCCGTCAGCACCTTGCGCAGGTCGTTGTCCTCGACTTCCTGACCACCGAGATCGATGGAGGCGGTGTAGACATCGCTCGACAAACGGCCAGCCGATACATTGACGATCAGGCTGTCGACGGTGAGACCCGCCATGCGCTCGGCCGCATCAACGGCCAGACGGATGACGCTCTCCAACGCATCGAGATCGGCGATCACGCCGGACTTGATGCCGCGCGAACGGTGATGGCCAATGCCGATCACCTCGATGGTGTGCGTACGGCCCGGCAGAACCTGGCTTTCCTTGCACGGCGTCAGCTTGCCGATCATCGCCACGACCTTGGTCGAGCCTATATCCAGAACGGAAACGATATGCGTGCGCTTGGAAGACAAGGGCTTCATGCGCGGCAGACCGAAATGGGAGTTACCGAAAAGGCTCATATGCTCTGCCCCGCTTTTTTCAGGGCCTTGTCACGCGCTTCGACAGCGGCCTGACGGCGCTCTGCCGCACCCGGCGTCAACTGGATGGCCATGCGATCGGAAAGGCGAAGGTCGACGGCAGCGATATCGCGCTCGAGAACCTGCTGCTCGCTTTCAAGACGGGCGAGACGGGCCAGAGCCTCGTCAACGCCCTCTTCCGGCAGATGAATGATCACGCCGTTATCAAGGTGCAGATCCCAGCGACGGCCAGCGACGCGCACATAGGCCTTCACGCGCGGACGAAGGTCCGGCCAGCCGGCAAACAGCGTCTCAAACGTGATCGCGGCCTGCTCGGCATCGCGGCCCACGAAGAGCGGCAGATTGGCAAACTTGTTGTCGCGAAGCGGCGCAATCACGCTGCCGCTCTTTTCGATCAGCGAAAGGTCGGTGCCATGCTGCCAGATCGCGTAAGCCTGACGCTCCTTCAGCTTCACCTCGATGGTGTTCGGGTAAACCTTGCGGATTTCAGCGTCGGCAATCCACGGCAGATTGGCGAGATCACGGCGCGCCTGATCGATGTTGATGGCGACCAGCGAGGTCGTGCCATCAAGGCCCAGAAGCTGCAGAATGTCGATTTCCGAGGTTTCGACATTGCCGGAGATCTTGACGTCTTCGATGGAGAAGCCCGCCGCTGACGTTGCCGCCTGCTCAAGCGCCGGACCATGACCGCCGATCGAAACGCCATAAAGGCCGGTCGCGGCGTAGAAAGCCAGCGCGGCAATGGTGCCCGTATGATTGGGGATCGGAATACGCCCCGTGGCAAACGAGGCGCAGAAGCGGATGACGCGGCGCAGTGGACGCGGCAGCACGCGACGCTCGGAGGCATCGACCACCGGCACCACCCGTTCATCCATCACTGTTGCGCGAGAACCTTTTACCGCAGGCAAGACGCATCCTCCACGATCCACCGGAGAAATTCACCAAATGAAAGCCCAGCATAGCCTGCCATTTCCGGAATCAGCGACGTAGGGGTCATGCCCGGCTGGTTGTTGATTTCCAGCCAGATCACCTCACCCTCGTCGGAGAAGCGGTCGTCAAAACGGAAGTCGGAACGGCTGACGCCCCGGCATCCGATGGCCTGATGTGCCTTCAAAGCCAATGATTGAATTTTTTGGTAAATTTTCGGTGAAATTTGCGCAGGAAGAACGTGCCTGGAACCTCCTGGTGCGTACTTGGATTCGAAGTTGTAGAAGTCGAGGCCCTGCGGCAGGATTTCGGTCACGCCGAGCGCCTTGTCACCCATGACGCCGCAGGTCAGCTCACGACCGTAAACGTAGCGCTCCACCATGACGATGTCGCCATAACGCCATTCATCGCTGGTGAGAATCTGCGGCGGATGGGTCTGATCTTCCTTGACGATGACAACGCCGAAGGACGAGCCTTCGCGCACCGGCTTCACCACATAGGGCGGCGCAATCGGGTGCTCGGTGCCGAAATCAAAACGGTTCATGATCTTGGCTTCCGCCACCGGAATACCGGCAGCCGCCGCCACGCTCTTGGCCACACCCTTGTCCATGGACAGGGCGGACGCCAGAACGCCCGAATGGGTGTAGGGAATTTCGAGATATTCGAGGATGCCCTGAATGGTACCATCTTCGCCGAACGGACCATGCAGCGCGTTAAACGCAACATCCGGGCGAAGCTCGGCCAGAACCGAAGCCACGTTCCGATCGACATCAATGCGCGTGACCTTGTAGCCCTGCCCTTCGAGCGCCTCGGCGCAAGCCTTTCCGGAAGCAAGGCTGACAGGCCGCTCCGAAGAAAGTCCGCCCATCAGGACAGCTACATGCTTGCCACTCATCACTTAACCCTCGAAATGCCGCTTGACGCCGGCTGGAACACTGAAGACCAGACAGGACGGGAATCATACCCGCGCCCGTATTGACGCTATTCAAACGACATTAAGGTTAATGAAGGCTTTACTTTCGTTAACCAGTGACGCGTCGGGCGAAAAAATCGACCGTTTCGAATCAAGACGCTGAATAGATTATCCACAAGAATCAGAGCGTTGGCCAGAAATCAAGATTCTCAGAAAAAAGATGAGCAAAACAAAGCCTCCGTAGCGGAAGGCGCTGCGGAGGCTTGATGAATGCCAGGCTGTTTAAGAGGCGTCACACGACGCTCAACGGCAAGGACCATCGAGCGAATCCGCCCCCTGCTCCACAATCGGCTTCCAGAAAAGAGCCTCTGCCGCCGGATACTGGAACTCGATCTGGTGGATCATTTTTCCGTCGCAGCCCTTCGGCTGCTCGCCACGATGGTAAAGCACGTTTGCACCCCGCGTGCCGGAAAAGACAAACCAGTTATCCTCGCCCGCTTCATAGGTCACATCCCAGCCCTCGCTCTTCAGCGTGGACTTCAGGAAGGCGCGATACCCCTTGAGCCCGTCCGGGTCTTTGTTGCGAATGGCATAGACCGTCACCGTGCCACCATCGGACCCGCGAAAACGTCGCCCGTCATTGTTGACCGGCGGCGGATCGGCCACGAAGTCGGCGGGCACGTCGGCCTGAGTGGCAAAGCGCTCGTTCACATAAGGCTTGAACGAAAGATCACTGGCCAAGGCCACGGAACCGCAAAGAAAACCGGCCACCGGCCACAGCAGAAGGCGCGAGAAACGCATGCCTCACCTCAATCCTTGGCCCGGCCCCAACGGCAGGCCCGAACGTAAAATGGCCAGCTTCTGGGCCCGCCTTGACAAGAAGACCCGCCCCCACGCTTCCGTCATCCTCGGGCTTGACCCGAGGATCTGAAATCGAGTGGCAGGATGGATGGTCGGGTCAAGCCCGACCATGACGAACAGAGAGGCTCAGGGCCTGTTATAAGAAAGGGCGGGTTGCCCCGCCCTGTTCCTGTCACTCGGACACAGCCCCGAGGAAGGGCTTGACCTCGCGGCCCGGAATGAACTTGCCGAGACGCTTGATTTCCCATTCCAGCTTGATGCCGGTGTTCTCGAAAACGCGGCGACGAACGTCTTCGCCGAGATATTCCAGATCATAGGCCGTGGCATGGCCGGTATTGATCATGAAGTTGCAATGCAGCGACGACATCTGCGCACCGCCGATCATCAGACCGCGACCGCCGACCTCATCAATCAGTTCCCAGGCCGAATGGCCTTCCGGGTTCTTGAAGGTGGAACCGCCGGTCTTTTCACGGATCGGCTGTACCGTTTCGCGATGGTTGCGCACGGCATCCATTTCGGCCCGGATCTTGGCGCGATCCTCCGGGAAGCCTTCAAACACCGCATGGGTGAAAATGAAGCCTTCCGGGGCATCCGAATGGCGGTAGCTGTAACCCATGTCGGCATTCGTCAGCACATGCTTCTCGCCCTTGCGGTCGACACCATGCACTTCCACGACGCGCTCCGAGGTCTGCCCGCCATTGGCACCGGCATTCATCTTCAAGGCACCGCCGACCGAACCGGGAATGCCGTAATAGAAGTGGAAGCCGCCGAGATCATTATCCATGGCAACGGCGGAAATCGTCTTGTCCGGGCAGATGGCGCCCGCCTTGATACGATTGTCGCCGAGATATTCAGCCTGACCAAACCCCTTGGCCGACAGGCGCACCACAGCGCCCGGAATGCCGCCATCGCGCACCAGAAGGTTGGAGCCGAGACCGATGACGGTCAGCGGCACCTCTTGCGGCAAAAGCTTGAGGAAAGCGACGAGATCATCTTCATCATGCGGATGAAACATAAGCTCGGCCAATCCACCGGCCTGAAACCAGGTCGCGCGCTCCATCGGTGTATCCACCGAGATGCGGCCCCTCAGTTCCTTGACGCCGTCACCGAGCGAGGCCAGCAGCTTTTCTCCATCAACATGTTTCATCAAGACTTTCCCGAATTGCTTTCCAGTTCCCGCGGCAGGGCATGCGCCCACTGGGTAATGTTACCTGCTCCCAAACAAATCACAAAATCACCGGGCTTCGCAATGGCAGCAATCGCATTTGCGAGATCGGGTGCGCCAGCCAGGAAGCGTGCGTCACGGTGTCCCGCTGCTTTCAGCGCCGAAACCAGCGATGGCGCATCAGCGCCTTCAATCGGCTCCTCGCCTGCCGCATAGACCGGCGCGATGAAGATCGCATCCGCATCGTTGAAGCAATGCGTGAACTCTTCGAACAGGCTCGAAAGGCGGCTGTAGCGGTGCGGCTGATGGATGGCGATAATGCGCCCCTTGCAGGCTTCGCGCGCCGCCTTCAGCACGGCACGGATTTCCACCGGGTGATGACCATAATCGTCAAACACCTGAATGCCGTTCCACTCGCCGGTCAGCGTAAAGCGGCGCTTGACGCCCGCAAAACCGGCCAGCCCCTTGCGGATCGCCTCTTCCTCAATGCCCAGACGATTGGCGACGGCAATGGCCGCGCAGGCGTTCGACACGTTGTGACGGCCCGGCATCGGCAGCATCAGATCGGCAAACTGGTAAATCTTGCCGGTGCGGCGACGACGGATTTCCACGTCGAAGAAGGTCCGCGTCCCTTCCATGCGCACATTGGAGAAGCGCACATCGGCCTGCGGGTTTTCGCCATAGGTGATGACCTTGCGGTCCTCGATCTTGCCAACCAGCGCCTGCACTTCCGGGTGATCGACGCACATGACGCCGAAACCGTAGAACGGCACATTTTCCACGAACTGGCGAAACGCCGCCCGCACGGCATCGAACGTGCCGTAATGGTCGAGATGTTCCGGGTCGATATTGGTCACGACCGCCACTTCAGCCGGAAGCTTCAGGAACGTGCCGTCCGATTCGTCGGCTTCCACCACCATCCACTCACCATCGCCCATGCGGGCATTGGTGCCATAGGCATTGATGATGCCGCCATTGATGACGGTCGGGTCCAGACCGCCAGCCACCAGAAGGGCCGCGACCAGCGAGGTCGTCGTCGTCTTGCCATGCGTGCCGCCAATGGCAATCGCATTGCGAAAGCGCATCAGCTCGGCCAGCATTTCGGCGCGGCGCACGATCGGCAGCGACTTTTCACGCGCCGCGACAAGCTCCGGATTGTCCTTCTTGATGGCGGTCGAAACCACCACCACTTCCGCATCGCCCAGATTGGCGGCGGTATGACCGACAAAGACCGGAATGCCCTTGTCGCGCAGGCGCTGCACATTGGCGCTGTCGGACTGGTCGGAGCCCTGCACCTTATGCCCCAGATTGTGCAGCACTTCCGCTATACCGCTCATGCCGATACCGCCAATGCCGATGAAATGTACGAGACCGATGGCTTGCGGCATCTTCATGGCCGTGCCCCCTTGTTAGAATTTGCCTTGAAATCTTCAACCGTTGTGCCGGATGCGACAGCCGTTACCAGATCTGCCAGCCGAACGGTAGCATCCGTGCGCGAAAGCACGCGCGCATTCGCTGCCATGGTTGACAGCTTGTCCGGATCGGACAAGAGCCCGGCAATATCCGCTGCCAGACTTTCCGGCGTAATCGTGTTCTGGCGACGCATGACAGCCGCCCCGGCATCCACCAGAATCTGCGCGTTGTGCCCCTGATCGTCGTCAAGCGAGATCGGCAGCGGCACGAGGATCGACGGACGACCGATTACCGTCAGTTCAAGCACCGTCGACGCACCCGCCCGCGCCAGCACCAGATGGCTGTCAGCCATGCGGGCCGGCAGGTCCTTGAAGAAGGGCGCAACCTCGGCCTTGACGCCAAGCGCCGCATAGCGGGCCTTGACCCGCTCCTCGTCTTCAGCGCGCGCCTGCTGCACGATGAAGAGCCGCGAACGCAGCGCCTCGGGCAGCGTGGCAATCACATCGGGCGTCATATCCGAAAAGAAACGCGCACCCTGACTGCCGCCAAATACGGTGAGCTTCAGAACGCCATCGGCATCCGGCTTGGCAAAGGGTGTGTTCGCCGCCTCGATGACCGCCGGGCGCACCGGATTGCCCACCTCGACGATCTTCGCAGCGTAGGTTCCCGCCGACTTCAAAAAGCCGCCGGCAATGGCCTTGACGCGCGGCGCCAGCGCCTTGTTGGCGCGACCCATCACGGCATTCTGCTCATGAACCAGTGTCGGAATGTTGAGCCGCACAGCCGCCATCAGCGGCGGCACCGTCGGATAGCCACCAAAGCCGACCACGGCCGCCGGGCGATGCTGCGCCATGATCTTGCGCGCCTTCATGAGGCCCGACATCAGCCGCCACAGCGCCTTTGCCACATTGATCGGGTTTCTCGACCCGATGGTGGCCGACGGTACGACATGCAGCATATCGGCGGGGAAATGCCCGGCATACTTGGCGGCGCGCTCATCCGTGACCAGATGAACGGCATAGCCGCGCGCCTTCAACTCATGCGCCAGCGCCTCCGCCGGGAAGAGATGGCCGCCGGTTCCTCCGGCGGCGAGAAAAATCGTATCGCTCATCGAGTGCCTATTCTGCGGGAAGACCCGAATTGGAGCGGAACAGGGTGCGTTCCTGCGCGCGCTTTTCCGGGCGATGGCGGGTCAGCGCCAGAAGGAAGCCTGCTGTGATGCAGATTGCGATCATCGACGAACCGCCATAGGAAATCAGCGGCAGCGTCATGCCCTTGGCGGGCAGCAGTTCCAGATTCACCCCGATATTGATGAAGGATTGCAGGCCAAGCAGCAGCACAAGACCGGCCACGGCAAAGCGGTTGAAATCATCGCGCTCACGGAAGGCATGGGAAAGCCCGCGCAGCACGATAAAGGCAAAGATCGCCACCAGCGCCATGCAGAACAGGATGCCGAATTCTTCCGCCGCAACGGAGAACACGAAGTCGGTGTGACCGTCCGGTATGATGCGCTTGACGATGCCCTCGCCCGGCCCCATGCCGAACCAGTCGCCCCGCACAATCGCCTGACGCGCCGTATCCACCTGAAACGTATCGCCCTCGCCCGTCAAAAAGCGGTCGATACGACCCGCCACGTGCGGTAGCGCCAGATAGGCGACGAAAATACCGCCAGCGCCGAGACCGCCCAGAAGGATGATCCACAGCCACGGCAAACCGGCCATGAAGAACATGCCGCCCCACACCGCACTGGTCAGAATGGTCTGGCCAAGGTCAGGCTGCGAAACGAGGAGCACCACCACCATGCCGTAAAGCAGCATGGCGAAAAAATTGCCCGGAATATCCGGCTGGCGCACATTTTCCGAAAACAGCCAGGCGCAGACAATCACGAAGGCGGGCTTCATGAATTCCGACGGCTGAATGGACAGGCTGCCAATATTGACCCAGCGCCGCGCACCCTTGACCTCGATGCCGAAGAACAGCGCAAACACCATGAGAAGCACGGAAACGACAAGGATGATCATTGCCACGCGCCGCACCTGACGCGGGGTCAGGAACGACAGGCCAATCATCACGATCAGCGACGGCACCAGAAAGAAGGCGTGTCGCGTCACGAAATGGAAGCTATCGAGGCCGATACGCTCGGCAACCGGCGGCGACGCGGCAAAGGACAGCATGAAGCCAATCCCCATGAGGAGGATGAAGGCTGCCAGAAAATACCTGTCGATGGTCCAGAACCATTCGGCCAGTGCACCGCGTTCCGCTCTGCTTACCATGTCATTTCGTCCCCGCCTTCGGTTCCACCAGCATGGTCACGCCTTCGATGTCCGCCACATGCGAAACGAAGGCGTCGCCTCGTACTTCAAAGTTCTTATACTGGTCGAAGCTTGCGCAAGCCGGGGATAACATCACCGCTGCTGCTTTTCCGCTCGCCGCCGCATCCGCCGCCGCGTGGGCCACCGCCCGGTCCAGCGTGCCGGAAATTTCAAAGGGAACCGCCTCGCCCAGCGTCGCGGCAAAGGCCGGAGCGGCCTCGCCAATCAGATAGGCCTTGGCGATGCGTGAAAAGAGCGGCTCTAGCGAAGCAATGCCGCCCGCCTTCGGCAGGCCACCGGCAATCCAGTAGATGTTGTCATAGCTTGAAAGCGCAGGCGCCGCCGCATCGGCATTCGTGGCCTTGCTGTCGTTGACGAACAGAACATCGCCCTTGCGGCCCACCGGCTGCATGCGATGCTTGAGACCGGGGAAAGACGCCAGTCCGGCGCGAATATCGTCCCGGCTCACCCCCACCGCAAGGCAGGCGGCAATCGCCGCGCAAGCATTCTGCGCATTATGGCCACCGCGAAGCGTGGTGATGCCATCAAGATCAGCGAGCAGCGAAATCTCACCACCCACGGCCTCCATGATGCACGCGCCATCGGCATAAAGCCCCTCGCCGACCGGCTGGCGGCGCGAAATGCGCATGACCTTGCGGCCCGAACGCTCGACGCGATCGGCAATCAGCGCCGAATAGCTGTCATCCATGCCGATGATCGCCGTATCGGAACCGGCCACCAGCCGCTCCTTGACATCGGCGTAATGCTGCATCGTGCCGTGACGGTCGAGATGATCGGGCGTCAGGTTGAGCAAGATGCCCGCCGAAGGATTGAGCGTCGGGGCGAGATCGATCTGGTAGGACGAGCACTCGACCACATAGAAGCGGTCAGCCTGCGGCGGATCGAGCGTCAGAACCGCCGTGCCGATATTGCCGCCAAGCTGCGTATCGCGCCCGCTCGCCATCAGGATATGGGCAATCAGCGCCGTGGTGGTCGACTTGCCGTTGGTGCCGGTAATGGCAATGAACGGGCAATCCGGCGCATGGGCCCGGCGCTCGCGCACGAAAAGCTCAACGTCACCGATAATCTCGACGCCCGCCGCCCGCGCCAGATCGGCAGACCAATGGGGCTTGGGATGAGTCAGCGGCACGCCCGGCGACAGGACAAAGGCCGACATCGCGCTCCAGTCGATCCCATGCAGATCCGCCGTGTGCAGACCTTCGGCAGCCGCTTTCGCCACGCTGTCCGGGTTGTCATCAAACACAGTCACCTTCGCACCGCCCGCCACCAGCGCCTTGGCCGTGGCCAGCCCCGAGCCACCGAGGCCGAAGAGAGCAACCTGTTTGTCCTTGAAGACAGTGACCGGGATCATGACAACTTACCTGAGCTTGAGGGTAGCAAGGCCGACCAGGGCGAGCAGAACGGCAATGATCCAGAAGCGGATCACCACCTGGCTCTCGGTCCAGCCCTTCTTTTCGAAGTGATGATGGATGGGGGCCATGAGGAACACGCGGCGACCCGTGCGCTTGAACCAGAACACCTGAATGATGACCGACAGCGTTTCCATGACGAACAGACCGCCGACGATCACCATGACGATCTCGTGCTTGGTGGCGACGGCAATCGAGCCGATCAGACCGCCGAGCGCCAGCGAACCCGTGTCCCCCATGAAGATGGCGGCAGGCGGCGCGTTAAACCACAGGAAGCCGAGACCGGCCCCGATGACAGCACCGACGATGACGGCGAGTTCCCCCGTGCCCGGCACGAAGTTGATCTGCAGATAGTTGGCGAACACGGCGTTACCGGCCACATAGGCAATCACGCCGAATGTGGCCGAGGCGATCATCACCGGCACGATGGCAAGACCATCAAGACCATCGGTGAGGTTCACGGCATTGCCCGCGCCAACGATGACGAACGCACCGAACAGGGCGAAGAAATAGCCAAGGTTCAGCAGGAAATCCTTGAAGAAGGGAAAGGCAACCGAGGTAGCGATATGCGCGCCCTGCGGGCTGGCATTACCCGCCGCACGCATCATGAAGAACACGGCAACGGCGGCGACAGCGGCTTCAATGCCAAGGCGGGCGCGACCGGAAAAGCCCTTGTCCGACTGCTTGGTGACCTTCAGGTAGTCATCGTAAAAGCCGATGGCTCCGAACCCCAGCGTCACCAGAAGCGTCGCCACCACATAGGTGTTGGAAAGATCGGCCCACAGCAGCGAGCCGACGACGATACCGGCCAGGATCATCAGGCCGCCCATGGTGGGCGTACCGGCCTTCTTGAAATGGGTCTGCGGCCCATCGGCGCGGATCGGCTGACCTTTCCCCTGACGCACGCGCAGCGAATTGATCATGGCCGGACCGAACAGAAAGACGATGAACGCGGAAGTCGCGAGCGCCGCACCGGAGCGGAAGGTGATGTAGCGGAACAGATTGAAGATCTGAAAATGGTCCGCCAGTTGCACTAGCCAAAGCAGCATGGATCGCTTCCCCCGAAAGAAACGTTAGAAATCGGCCTGCGTGTCGGCCACCGGCGGGAACTTGTCAAGCAAGGCCGCAACAATCTTCCCGAAACCGATGCCGAGTGATGACTTCACCATCACGACATCGCCCGGCTGAACGGCCTCGACAGCATAAGCCGCCAGTTCTTCCGTCTTTTCGCGATAGACAACCTCAACCGTCTCCGGAAGCGCATCGCGCAGGTTCACCATCGCCGGGCCGGAAAGCCAGACATGGGTGATGCCAGCGGCCAGCACCGGCCCCGCAAGATCGGCATGAACCGAATCCGAATGAACGCCCATTTCCAACATATCGCCGAGAACGGCAATACGTCGTCCTGCCCCTTGCGTCCGCGCCGTCGAAAGAACAGCGACCGCCGCCCGCATCGAGGCCGGATTGGCATTGTAGCTTTCATCGATCAGTGTGAAGGCATAGCCATCTTTCACCAGACGGTGGCGCTGGCCGCGCCCCTTGACCGCCTGAAGCACACCCAGCGCATCGATGGCCGCGCCAAGGTCGGCACCGCAAAGCGAAACCGCAGCGAGCGCCGCCACGGAGTTTTCGGCGATATGAAGACCCGGCGCACCAATCGTCACATTGTAGCGGGCATAGCCGTTCACCAGCGTATAGGCCGAGCCATCCGGCCCGCCCTCATAATCTTCCATGCGGAAATCGGCCTGCACATGCTGGCCAAAGGAGAAGATGCGCGAAACACCCGCCGCCCGTGCCGCATTGTCGAGCAGGAAATACTGGTCGTTATCGCGATTGATGAGGCCAGCCCCACCCGGTTCGATGCCTTCGAAAATCTCGGCCTTGGCGATGGCGATTTCCTCGACATTGGCAAAATTACCAAGATGCGCCGGCGCAACAGTGGTGATGATCGCCACATGCGGGCGCACCATGGCCACCAGCGGGCGGATTTCGCCGGGATGGTTCATCCCCACTTCAAACACGCCATAGCGCGCCGAGACCGGCATACGGGCCAACGTCAGCGGCACGCCCCAATGATTGTTGAACGAGGCAACGGCCGCATGTACCTCACCCGAAGGGGCCAGCAGCGTGCGCAGCATTTCCTTCGTCGTCGTCTTGCCGACCGAACCCGTCACCGCAATGATCTGGGCATGGGAACGGGCGCGCGCCGCAACGCCCAAACGGCCAAGAGCCGCCAGAACGTCGTCGACCACGATCATAGGGGCCGACACGCGGCCCAGCGCCGGAAGCTTGCCTTCGGCGACAACCACCAGCCCCGCACCATTGGCAACCGCGACACCGGCAAAATCATGCCCGTCCACCCGGTCGCCCTTGATGGCGAAGAAGGCATCACCGGCAGAAACCGACCGGCTGTCGATGGAAATGCCCGAAATCCCCTCCGGCAGATTGCCGATGGGGCGACCAGCCATGGCCGCGACGAGATCCTTGCTGGTCCACAGCCATTCCATTAGCGGCCCTCCTCAAGTGCGAGCCGCACTTCCTGATGATCGGAAAACGGCAAAACGACCGAACCGACCGTCTGCCCCTCTTCATGTCCCTTGCCCGCAACAATCAACGTATCGCCCGATTGCAGAAGCGAAACCGCATGGCGAATGGCGGCACGACGGTCGCCGATTTCGGTTGCGCCGGGTGCCGCCGCCATGATCTCGGCGCGGATCGTTTCCGGCACTTCCGAGCGCGGGTTGTCGTCGGTGACGATCACCACATCGGCAAGCCGCGTGGCAATCTCGCCCATGATCGGGCGCTTGCCCTTGTCGCGGTCGCCGCCGCAGCCGAACACCACGATGATCCGGCCAGAGGTGAACGGGCGCACGGAGGCCAGCACATTGGAAAGCGCATCCGGCTTGTGGGCGTAGTCCACATAGGCGAGCGCGCCGGACGCCGTCTTGCCGACGAGTTCAAGACGGCCCGGAGCCCCCTTGAGCTTGCCAAGCGCTTCAAAGGCAACGGCAGGCGCAACGCCGGTGGAAATGGCAAAGCCTGCAGCTACCAGAGCGTTGGCGATCTGGAAATCGCCCGCCAGCGGCACCTTCACTTCATAAATCACGCCCGCATGATGCACTTCGGCGACCTGCGCATCGCGCAGATGCTCAATGCGCTTCACCGTGATGAAATCACCGGCGCGGCCCACCAGACGCACATCCTGACCGGCAGCCTTGGCAGCAGCCGCCGCCTTTTCAGACCATTCATCATCGGCAAAGATGATGGCGGGCGAGCCCTTGGGCATCAGCGTGAACAGCCGCATCTTGGCGGCGAAATACTCTTCCACCGTCGGGTGGTAGTCCATGTGGTCGCGGCCAAGATTGGTAAAGCCACCGGCGGCAAGCTTCACCCCGTCGAGGCGCGACTGGTCAAGACCGTGGCTTGAGGCTTCCATCGCCCCGTGCGTCACGCCTTCCGAAGCGAGTTCCGCCAGAAGCTTCATCAGCGACACCGGGTCCGGCGTCGTCAGCGAGCCGTAATCGTCACGCGTCGGGGAAATCACGCCGGTCGTGCCGATCTGTGCAGCCTTCAGGCCCGCATAGGCCCAGATCTGCCGCGTGAAGGAAACGACCGAAGTCTTGCCCGCCGTGCCGGTGATGGCAATCATCGTTTCCGGCTGGGCACCGTAGAAGTTGGCGGCGGCGAGCGCCAGAAAGCGACGCGGATCGGCCGTCACGAGAACCGGGACGGCAAGGCCTTCGACCGGATGGGACGAAACGACAGCCGCCGCCCCGCGCGCCACGGCATCGGCCACGAAGGCCGCGCCATCCGCCTTCACACCAGACACCGCTACGAAAAGATCGCCCGAGGCGATCTTGCGGCTATCGGCGGTCATGCCGGAAATTTCGGTTTCGCCTGCGCCCCCTTCAAGGGCCCCCGTCAGCGCCGCATCAATATCGCGGGCCAGCTCCCTGAGCTTCATCGTCTTGCTCTTTTCCGTTCGAATCGCAGCCTGCTTCATGCCCCTGCATGAATCACTGCGGTTCGTTCATACTAATCAATAAGACTTCAACAAGGCAGTCCCGATATCGCCGAAGCGCGGCTCAACGCCAAGGATCGGGGCCGAGCGGCGAATGATCTCACCCGCCATCGGCGCGGCGGAGGTCCCGGCCAGTGCAGCACCATTGCCCTTTTCGGTCTTCGGCTCGTCGATGAAGGTCAGAACCACATATTGCGGGTTCTCCATCGGGAAGGCCGCCAGAAACGCATTGAAGTTCTTGTCGTGCACGTAGCGACCGTTCACCACCTTGTCAGCGGTGCCCGTCTTGCCGCCCACGTTGAAGCCCGGCACGCGGGCATTGCGGCCCGAACCATTGACGCCGTTCCATTCAAAGAGGAAGCGCATGTCCTTGCTGGTGGTCGGTTTGATGACCTGCGTCGCCACCTGATCGGCCTCGTCCTGCGTGCGCGGCAGGAAGGTCGGTTCGATGAGCTTGCCGCCATTGACGAGAGCAGCCCCCGCGACCGCCGTCTGCAGCGGCGTGGTCGAGACACCGTGACCGAAGGAAATCGTGATCGAGTTGATCTTCTTCCATTCGCGCGGCTGCGAAGGCATGGCCACTTCGGGAAGTTCCGTCTGCATCTTGCGGGTCAGGCCCAGACGGTTCAGGAATTCCTTGTGGTTTTCCGTCCCCACCGTATCGGCGATCTTGGCCGTACCGATGTTCGAAGAATACTGGAAGATTTCCGGCACCGTCAGCACGCGACCCTTGCCGTGGAAATCCTTGATGGTGAAGCCGCCGATGCGGATCGGGAAGCGGGCGTCAAAGCTGTCGTTCAGGTGAACCTTGCCCGAATCGAGCCCCATGGCGATCGTGAACGACTTGAAGGTGGAGCCCATTTCGAACGTGCCGTTCGAAACGCGGTTCAGCCAGCCCTCTTCCTTGCCTTCCGCCGGATTGTTCGGATCAAAGTCCGGAACCGAGGCCATGGCAAGAATTTCGCCCGTATGCACATTGAGCACCACGGCACCCGCCCCGAGCGATTCATACTTCGCCATTGCGTTGGCCAGAACGTCATGCAGCGCGCTCTGGACGCGAAGATCGATTGACAGGCGCAGCGGCTCCAGCGGCGCGTCGCTGGTCATGCCAAGCGCCGTCAGGTCCTTCAGGCCCTGATTGTCCATGAAGCGTTCCATACCGGCCACGCCGCGGTTGTCGATGTTCACGAAACCGATGACATGGGCCGCCGTCGGGCCACCCGGATAGAAACGGCGCTTTTCCGGACGGAAGCCGATGCCGGGAATGCCGAGCGCCAGGATCTGGCTCTGCTGCTTCGGCGTCAACTGGCGGCGCAGCCACTGGAAGTGCGAATTCTTCATGGAAAGGCGCTTGTAGGTGCCCTTCACGTCAAGATCGGTCAGAACCGTCGCCAGCTTTTCAACGGCTTCGTCAGGATCGACAATCTTGTGCGGCTCGGCAAAGAGCGAGACCGTTCGAATATCGGTTGCGAGAATTTCGCCATTACGGTCCAGAAGGTCCGGACGCGACGCCATCAGGCTATCGGCGGGCATGATGGAGGATACCGTTTCGGGCGAACGGATACCGTATTGCACCAGACGACCGCCCACCAGCGCATAAACGCCGACAAAAGTAACGATCAACAGGCCAACGCGCGTCTTCGCCTGCTGGCGCTTGCGCTTGGCAACCCCTTCAAAAAGCGCCCCCTTCTTCGCGCCCCCGGCTGCGAAATGGGCCTTGCTTTTCACCATCATGACGCGAGACAGAAAAGACATCAGGGCTTCACCGATCCGGTTTTGATTGAGTCGGGACGTTGCGCCGGAATGGCAATGCCACCGGCCGGCGTGCGCGGCAGAGCCGCCGCCGTCTTCGGTGCGGCAGGCTTCGTGGCGGCCACAGTGGCGAGCGCCTTCGTGGCGGCAGCAACTGCCGCCGTGGCGGACGCCGTCTTGCCATCCTTGGCGTTCTTGTCGTCAGCGGCATCCGCGACGGCAGGCTGCGGCACCTGCGACTTCAACATCGGCAATTCGGAAGGCTGGGCAAGTTGTGTCGGCTCGGTCGGCACCAGCTTCAACTGGGCATTATAGGTGTTGACGAGCTTTTCGAGACGGTTCGGCTGCGTCAGCAAAGCCCAATCGGCGCGCAGAAGATCGATCGTGTCTTTCTCCAGCTTGATCTCGGCCTCAAGGCGACGCACTTCCTGCTGCTTTTCATCCGCCTTGTGCTTGATCGAATAGGTGATCGTGGCGGCCACCACCATGACACCGAAGAGAACGAGGTCGAGTGCTTTCAGCATGATCAACCTCCCAGCCGTGCGATGTCTGCCAGCGCGGGCAGGTCAAAAATGGAATCATCGGCCTTGGCAGCCGGGGCAGAGGTGCGGATAGCCGCACGCAGCTTGGCGGAACGGGCACGCGGGTTCATCTCCGCCTCCTCTTCACCAGCCGTCACCACCTTGCGGTTCAAGAGATCGAACTCGGCCGGAGCCGCCATCGCCATCGGCAAATGCCGCGAACCGGAAGCCTTGCCGGAACGGGCCGAAAGATAGGCCTTCACAATACGATCCTCGAGAGAATGGAAGGTAACGACCACCAGACGACCGCCGGGCTTCAAGGCCCGTTCAGCAGCAAAAAGCGCCGACGCCAGTTCGCCCAACTCGTCGTTGACAAAGACGCGCAGCGCCTGAAAGACGCGCGTGGCCGGATGAATGCGATCCTTCGCCTTGCGCGGTGTGACGATCTCGATCAGGCCGGCCAGATCACGCGTGGTGCGGAACGGCTCCTCAAGGCGGCGTTTTTCAATGGCGCGCGCGATGCGGCCCGCCTGGCTCTCTTCACCGAGAAAACCGAAAATGCGGATAAGGTCCCCGACCTTGGCGCGGTTGACGACATCCGCCGCCGAAACCCCTGCCCCGGACATGCGCATGTCGAGCGGGCCGTTTTTCTGGAAGGAGAAACCGCGTTCGGCCTCATCGATCTGCATGGAGGAGACGCCGATATCGAGAACGACGCCATCAAGACCCCCAGCAGGAGCATGAGCGTCGAGGCGCGAAAACTGCGAGTGAATGAGCGTGAGGCGACCGGCATGAGCGGCAACCAGCGCCTGCCCGCCCGCAATCGCATTCGGGTCCCGGTCGAGCGCAATCACCTGCGCGCCGGTTTCCAGAATGGCCGAGGTGTAGCCGCCTGCCCCGAAGGTTCCATCAAGAATGATCTGATCCGGCTTTGGAGCCAGTGCTTCCAGAACTTCGGAAAGCAGGACCGGAATGTGACGAACCGGTCCGCCACCGGAGAGGTTATCGTCCTCGCCAGAATTCGCCGTCATTCCGATCCCTCGCTCTTCGCCGCATGCGGGCCGAGACCGAAAGCGAAACGCCGTCGGAAACTGCCCTACCCGGAACGCGTGCCCGCCGGCATTCGCTCCGCTCTGGCCTGCGCCTGCGCCTCGTGAAACGCCTGCGTCTGCCATAACTGAAAATGGTCCGCCCGACCGACAAAGGTCACTTCGTCCGTGATGCCGGTAAAGGAACGGATGAAATCCGTCACCATCAACCGCCCTTCCGGGTCGAGCTTCATGAAGACGCCGCCGCCATGAACGAGCAGCGACATCCGATTTGCCTCCGGCGAAAACGGGTCCATGCCCGCCAACTGCCGTTCGTACCGCTCCAGAAGCTCCACGCCGCCGCAGCTGAACGCCGGAAAGACGAAGTCCTGAAAGCCGTAAAGCTCCCGGATACCCCGGCTCGCCAGCACCGCACGGAACGGCGCCGGGACGGAAACCCGCCCCTTCGCATCTATCCGGTTGGTCGCATGCGACAGGAAGCGATCCATAACGCGGTACTATCGTCTCCCTCACACGGACGGGCCGAAACACCATCCGAAAACGCAAAACGCCACACCGCCCGCCAGCGCAAAACGCCGCATTGGCCCCCGAAGGATTCCCAAGCATTTCCTGCAATGAGTGGACCGCAAATGGTCCGTGTGTGGTATGAATTTGGGATACCATGGGACAATATGGGCGTCAATGGGAAGAGAGGACCGAACAGGCCACCTCGGGTTAATTGTTTATAAGCTGTTAAGTTTAACGAATGGTTATTTCCAAGCCCTGCGCGGGATTTTTCGAACCGCTTGGAAAATGAAAATGAAATATAAAAAACAAATACATAAATCGATCCGCCACGAGGGCGGAAACGCCGTCTCAAACCATAATGTTAAAAATTCGCCAGTCGGCCTGTAAGCCGGGTTCTGTATGGCCCCGGCCCCTCTTGCGAAGCACCGGAACGTGGCAGCCATTCATCTGGGACGGCATTTGCATGCCGCCTCGCGCAACCCACCCGGACGACTGACCCGGAAACGGGCCTGGCACGCTTGCGCGTGCCGCGTCATCCCTATTCGGTCTTGCTCCCGGTGGGGTTTACCATGCCGTCCCTGTTACCAGGTCCGCGGTGGGCTCTTACCCCACCCTTTCACCCTTACGCCGACATGCGCCCTTGCAACCAAGGACATCGGCGCGGTCTGCTCTCTGTGGCACTTTCCCTGAGGTCGCCCTCGCCGGACGTTATCCGGCACCGTGTTTCCGTGGAGCCCGGACTTTCCTCACCTTACCGTCTTTCGACATTGGTAAAGCGCGGCTGCCCGGCCGACTGGCAGCGGCTCAATAACCGGGATCGGACCGGAAAGCCATGGAAAAAAGCGTTTCACAGAAACTGCGGCGCAAAATCGATGCCATAGGCCGGATCATCGATCCGCCCATCCGCCAGAAGAACAGCGCCCAGACGCCCCAGCTCATCGGAACTTTTCGCCGCCGCACCGCAGCCGCCCGAAAGCACCGCCACCCGCTCGGAACCCGGCACAAAGCCGATGCCCGGATAGCCGTTCGGCGTAAACGAGGTGACGCAGGCCGCCATGCTCGAGGTTTTGCAGGTCAACCCCGGCACCAGTTCGCGCATGATGGCGTCGAGATGCTGGCGCGCCTTCTCCCGTCCGCCACTTCTGAACCAGTCGCGCACATCGGCTTCCGTCGGCAACAGAAGATCATCGGGATCACCGCCGATCTTCAGATAGGTCTTGCCATCGGGATAACGCACCGGCGGCAGCATGTAGATCTCGAAACCGGCGGTTTTGGGCTTGTGGATCAGCGACGGCATGCCGGAAAAGCGCTCAATCTCGTCTGCGTCCAGCTCGAAGAAGGCAACCGTTCGGGCAAAGACATCAAGCGCAAAGGGGCGCGGCATGAGGTTTCGGTTGATGGAAAAACCACCCGCCGCAACGATCACCCGGTCGGCGGAAAAGTGCCCCCCCTCCTCGGTCGACACCACCACGCGACCGCCCTCCTCGACAACGCAAGCCGCCGTCTGGCGAATGAGCGTCGCGCCGTTCTTCCCGGCCAGCGTCACCTGTGCTTCAACGAGGCGGCGCGGATTGACGTAACCCGCCCCGCTTTTTTCGTGAACGCCTTCGCTCCCCTCAGGAATGCTGAAATAGGCAAAGCGCTCGGCCATGCCCGCATTATCAAGATGATCGAGCTTGGCCCCGGCCCGCGCGCCAGCCGAGAGCACATTGCCCACATAACTCGCCCCGGCCCCGGTCTTCGAACCGACCAGCAGGCACCCCGTCTCATGATAGAAGGAAATGCCGCTGGCCGCCTCGATCTCGCCGTAGCGGGCAATCGAGCGGTTGGCGAGCAGCGCCCATTCCGGGTCAGGGTCGATGGTACGGGTTATGCGCGCCTCGTCGTAATAGCTGGCAAACACGCCGGTATGACGGGCACTATCCTTCGGCTCGTCCGGCCCGAGAAGGGCAACGCCGTCAGACATCGCAGAAAGATGGCGGGCGGCTGCCGCCCCCATCATGCCCGCGCCGATGATGATGAATTTGAAGTGCCGCGTCATA